>Ga0256839_1000010_pt1 | contig 277747 bp, 270 predicted proteins | sample 354166metaG_FD_185968 | JGI IMG/M metagenome (GOLD analysis project Ga0256839, IMG submission 185968) | Hydrothermal vent microbial communities from Mid Atlantic Ridge, Atlantic Ocean - 354-166 | ecosystem: Environmental > Aquatic > Marine > Hydrothermal vents | place: Atlantic Ocean: Mid... | reverse complement strand
GCTGTGCAAGCAAAAGCATAGCGCACAGCAGCAGGAACAATCCCCCCTGCCTCCGGCCCTGAGGTCCGGAGCACCGGAAGAAAACTGGCAAAATACCTTTGAACATGAATAGGAAACTCAAAAAAAAGCGCCAAAAAGGGCCGACAAATTCCATCAGCCACAGCGCTTATATCGCTAAGAGCTGCGGCAAATTTGTTCCAGAACAAACAAAAGGCAGGTTTGGGAGGAAAATGGGCTATATGTTCGTTCAGGGTCAGGGCCCCTGGTCGGTTGCCAACACAGGACAGAAACATTGATTCCAATCGATCGTACTCTGCTCAAGGAATTTGCGCTGTTCGCGACTATGGACACGAAGGAACTTGATGACATTCTGTATGGAGCCACCGGCCGCCTGCTTGGACGCAATGAAGTGGTATTCAAGCAGGGTGATACGGCACGGTCTTTTTATATTCTGTTGCATGGACGCTTAAAGGTCAGCCAGGTTACCGCGGACGGACAGCAGATCATTGTGCGCATCATCAACCCGGGGGACCTGTTTGGCATCGCCAAGGCTCTCAAGCGGGACAGCTATCCCGGCACAGCCAAGACCGTCAGCGAAAGCCTGATCGTTTGCTGGCCAACTGCCCTGTGGGACCAACTCATGGAGGAACATCCCACACTGGCGGCAAACGCCATGCAGGCAGTGGGTGCCCGCCTTCAGGAGGCCCACACGCGTATTCGTGAAATGGCCACCGAGGAAGTGGAACGAAGGGTTGCTCACACCATTCTCAGGCTTGTGCGTCAGTCAGGAAAGCGCGTGGAACAGGGGGTGAGCATCGACTTTCCGGTAACCCGCAAGGATATAGCGGAAATGGCCGGGACTACTTTGCACACGGTTTCGCGTATCCTGAGCGCCTGGGAGAGCGCGGAACTGGTGCAGGGCGGGCGCAAAAAACTGCTGGTGCGCGAACCCCACCGCCTGTTGCTGGTCGCCGATGGTATTGTTGAGGGCTATCTTTAGGGTCCTCTGACCCTGAGCTGTTACCTGGGGCATTTTGGGGCAAAAGCTTCACTTGGGACAAGCTGTTCATTTTTTCGCAAAACTTACCAGCAGGACCAGCCAGAGTGCGATTGCAGCCAGCAGCCCTGTTTGCACCCAGAACCTCCAGACCTCAATATCGGCAGAATAGCTGGCAAAGTCCGTGCTCAGGTTGATAAAACTAAGAATGATAATGGCACCGGTTGCAGCGACAATCAGAGCCCGCACAAATTGCAGATTAGTGCCGGGATCCCGTGCAGTTGTTGCAATGAACACAGCCCAGCCAAAGGCAAAAAATGCTATTATCCTGTCCTGGTAGATTGTGGAGGGGACGTCGAAATAAACAAAGAGCAATGGCAGTTTTGTACCCGTTACATGGGCCAGAAAAATCAGCAGGAAATAGCAGGAAAGGGCCCACAAGGTCAATTTCAGCAGACGAAGGGCAGTGAGTCGGGTCATGGCAGTTTCACTCCGGTTTGCAATGTTGGCAATGTTTGAACCAGCATACTAGGTCAGGGGGCATAAGCTCGAGGTCATCCGGAAAGGCAAAATATCACTCAGTGCGGGATTATCGCCTCCACAGGTTTGGCCCAGGACAGTTTTTGCACCCGATGACAGAAAAAGGGCACCCCCAGAGGGATGCCCTTCAATGACATTCATTGAAACTGCAACCTTACTGGCGGAAGAGTTCCTTCCAGTTGCTATCCTCAATAACCGATACGATGACCTGATCGGCCCCGCTGTGGTCCTCGGCGGAATAGTCCATCTGTCCATCCAGAATTTCATCGTAATAATCGAGGCTTTCCATGCCGGCCTTGAAGCTGGCCGGTGTCAGGTCAGGCCCGGCGGCTTCCAGCGCCCGCACCAAGACTTCAGCTCCCGAACGACCCAGTAACGCACCTGAACTGGGCAGCTGTTCACCGGAGGCTTCCAGATATTTCTGTACCCATGCACCAACCACCGGATTGTCCATGCGGGGCAGAACATCAGCCCAGGGCGCGGCAGCATAAAGACCATTGGTTACGCCACCGGGAACCTTGGCCACAACCGAATGGAAACCGGCCGCTGAAGTGATGAAACTCACATCGGTCCAGCCCATGCGCCCGGCGGTCACATAGGCGGTGATGATCTGGCGAACACCAAGCGCAATGGCAACGACATCGCACTCGGCTTCCTTAAGACGGTTCAGGGAACCTGCGAAATCCGCATCATCCGGCTTGTGGGTAGTTTCGGCGGCATAGTTGAGACCGGAAGCGGCAGCCTCATCCACGGCAGCCTTTTGCACCTCGGTGCCAAAATCGGAGGCAATAAACATAGCGCAGATGTTTTTGGCGTCCTGCTCTCCCGCGAGATAAGCGATGCCGGTTCTCATCTGATCATAATAGGGTGCCCCCGGCGCATAACGATAGTCGATCGGTTCGGCAAGCAGTTCGCCAGACAGAGTAAGCGGGAAGACATTGGCGATCTGCTTGGATTCAAGCAACGGGAAGGAAGCAACATTCATTGGCGTTCCCAGTTGCAAAAACATTGCAAAAATCTTGTCGCGATTGACCAGCTTGTTGATGGCTGAGGTCGCCTTGGGAAGCTGATAGCCGTGGTCTTCAACGACAAACTTTATCTGCCGGCCATGCACGCCGCCATTTTCATTCACTTCGTCAAAATAGAGCTGGGCCGCCTGAACCGCGGGCGCGCCAAAAGCGGCAAAAATTCCTGAAAGGTCATTGCTCGAGCCGATAACCACCTCGGTATCGGTAACCCCTTGGGTCTGGGCGATGGCCACATTGGTTGAAAGTGCGGCGCTGAACGCCATGACGCCAGCCAGTTTGAGTAAAGTTTTCATATTTTTCCTCCTGTTGAAAACTGTTTTATTTGTACATCTGGTCGATAAGTTGTTCATAGCGTTTTTCGACAAAGGCGCGTTTCAGTTTCATTGTCGCCGTCAGTTCATCATCCTCGGCGGTGAGTAAAATGTTGATGAGGCGAAAGTCCTTTATCTGCTCGACACGGGCAAAATCGGCATTTGCCTCCGCAATAATCGCCCCGACCAGTTCTTGCACCTCTTTGGCCGCGCACAGGGAGGCAAAATCATTGAATGGTATTTTATTGTCCTGGGCAAATTTTTCTACATTTTCCTGGTCAATCATAACCAGGCAGGTAAGATATTTGCGCCGGTCGCCGATAACCACAACATCAGAAATGTGGGGAGATGCCTTGAGCTTGTTCTCCATCTGGGAGGGAGTGATATTTTTGCCCCCTGCGGTGATGATAATATCCTTAAGGCGCCCGGTAATGGTGAGGAACCCCTCCTCATCCAGTTGTCCCACATCGCCGGTTCTGAGATAGCCGTCCTCGGTCATGGTATCTCTGGTTTTTTCCGGCGCATTCCAATAGCCGGGAAAAACATTGCCGCCCTTGAACTGAATTTCTCCCTGTTCCGAAATTCTAATGGTCACCCCGGGAATAGCAGGGCCCACCGTGCCGTTCTTGTTATGGCTGACCTGATTGACCGTGGTCACGCCGGTGCCCTCGGTCTGTCCCAGCCCTTCAACCAGATTCACACCGATGGCGCGATACCATTTCAAAAGGTCCGGGGAAATCGGAGCAGCCCCGGTAATGGCGCGCCGGACCCGGGCCATGCCCAGCATGCGACGCAGGTTTTTGAGCACCAGAAAATCCCAAAGCGCATAACGCATCTGCACCAGAGCGGGCGCCTGGCGGTTGGAGATGACAAATTCCGCCCGCGCCATTCCTGCCTTCAAGGCTTGCGCAAAACTCCATTTGCCAAGTGCCGTGCCGTCCATGGCCATCATGCTCACCCGCGAATAAATCTTTTCCCAAACCCTGGGCACGGCGGTGAAAACGTGGGGGGAAACCTCCTGAAGATTATCAAAGATCGTTTCGGAGCTTTCAACGAAGTTGACGATGGTCTTGCAGGCTATGGGAGAATAGGCCGACGTGTTACGCTCCAACACGTGGCACAGGGGCAAAAAACAAAGCTGTTCATCACTCTCCTTGTAGGGCAGCACCCGGAGCGAAGAGGAAATAATGAACATAATATTGTGATTGGAAATCATGGCGCCCTTGGGCTTGCCCGTGGTACCCGATGTATAAATCAGCAGCCCCACGTCCTCAGGTTTAGAGAGGGCAATTTCTGCCTCAAAGCGCCCGGGTTCATCTTGGGAAAGCTTTTCGCCAATGTCGTAAAGCTCATCAAGAAACAACGCCTTTTTATCAGAAAAGTCGGCAAGACCTGCCCTCTGGCAGATGATGACTTTTTCCAGCGTGGGCACCTGGTCGGCAATCTCAAGATATTTATCCAGCATCTCGTCGTTTTCAACGACCAGAAACCGACTTCCCGAATCATTGAGCAGATAGGCAAGCTGGGTGGGAGCATCGGTAGTGTAAACGCCTGAGGCAATGCCTCCCACACATTGCACGCCCAAATCAAAATAGAGCCATTCCTTGGTGTCCTCGGAGAGAATGGAAACCACATCTCCGCGCTTCAGGCCCAGCGATACCAGCCCCAGCCCGATACGCCGGGCGGCAATGAGATAGTCGTTCCAGGAATGGGAGCGCCACAGGCCCAGCACCTTTTCGCGGTGGGCGGTTTTTTCGCCCAATTCCCGGCACCGGCTCAAAAACAGTTTCGTGATGGTATCGCAGCCATCGACAAAATAGGGACCCGTTTCCAGATCGGCGTTGGAGGATATCCCCCCGATAATTATCTGATCAGGCAATTTGCCATATTTACTCATCAACAAATCCTAGCGCCATGTCTTGCGTTGCTTCCAGCGGCGCTGGCCGCGCTGGGTTTCCTCAACCGCACCCAGATAGAATGATTGTATGTCCTTGGAATTTTTCAGTGCCTCTGCGTCATCAGCCATAACGATGCGGCCAAGTTCCATAACATAGCCATAATCGGCCACATCAAGGGCCACCAGCGCGTTCTGCTCAACCAGCAACACGGTCATATCCTGCTCGGTGTTAAGGCGTTTCAGGATGGAAAATATTTCCTCCACCAACAGAGGTGACAGGCCAAGACTGGGTTCGTCCAGCAGCATGACCTCCGGGGCCGCCATCAGGCCACGCCCGATGGCCAGCATCTGTTGCTGGCCGCCCGAAAGGGTGCCTGCGGGCTGTTCCCTGCGCTCGGCGAGAATGGGGAAATAGGTGAAAACCATCTCCATGTCTCTGGCGATGGCAGCCTTGTCGGAACGCACATAGGCACCAAGAGAAATATTCTGAGCCACGCTCAAAAGAGGGAAAATCTCGCGCCCCTCAGGCACATGGACAAGGCCCTTTTTGACGGCAAAATCGGCGTCGCGCCCCTGAATGGGTTCACCGTTCAGCAAAATGGTGCCTTTGGCCGGGTGCATGACCCCCGAAATGGTTTTCAAAAGCGTGGTCTTGCCGGCGCCGTTGGCACCAAGGATGGTAACAATCTGGCCCCGCCGCACTTCCAGCGAAACGCCCCTGATAGCCATTATCGGGCCGTAATAACTTTCAAGGTTATCGATTCTGAGGACGGATTCAGCGCTCATTTGGTTTTGCCCTCACCGGTGCCAAGATAGGCTTTGATCACTTCGGGGTGGGCCTGCACTTCTGCGGGGGTGCCAATGGCCAACTCCTTGCCGTCAGCCAGCGCCAGCACGCGGTCGCAGACGGCGGAAACCAGATTCATATCGTGTTCCACCATCAAAACGGTGATGCCCATCTGTTTCTTGATGTCTTCAATCCAGAAAATCATGTCCTGGGATTCTTCGACTGAAAGGCCCGAGGCCGGTTCATCAAGCAGCAGCAGTTTAGGTTCGGTCGCCAGAGCGCGGCCCAGTTCCACAATCTTGCGCACTCCATAGGGCAGCCCGGCGATATATTTATCGCGATAGGCCTGAAGCTCAAGAAAATCGATCACCTCTTCCACTACTTCACGGTGGCGGTGCTCTTCTTCACGCACAGAAGGGGTGAAAAGCATCTCGGTCAGCATATTGCTTTTTGCATGGCGCTGGCGCCCCACCAGCAGATTTTGCAGAACCGTTGATTGTTCAAAAAGTTCAATATTCTGGAAAGTGCGGGCAATTCCCAGCGAGGGCACCTGATCGGGTCGCAGACCCAGCAGGGGCTTGTCGGCAAAACGGATATCGCCTTCGGCTGGGTCATAAAAACGCGAGATGAGGTTGAACACCGTTGACTTGCCAGCGCCATTAGGACCGACCAGCGCGAACACTTCACCCTCCCCCACATGGAAAGAGACATTGTCCACAGCCACCAGTCCGCCAAAGCGTAGGGTTACATTTTCAAAGGCAAGCAGACTCATCGCGTACGCTCGGTTTTGAGGTAGCTTTTCTGGCGTTTGAACATGCCCTTTCTATAGAAGGGAAAAAGTTCAAAATAAGTGCGAATTTTCAGCCAGCGCCCGTAAATGCCCATGGGTTCGAACAGAATAAAAACCAGAAGAATCAAGGCAAAAACACCGACTTCAATACCCGGAATAGTCAAAGAGCCAAATCCAAAAAGTGAAGAGGTGACATCACGGCCGATAGCAATTACCTGGGGCAGAAAACCAATGACTATGGCACCAAAAAAAGCACCATGAATGGACCCAAGACCCCCGATAACAATCATCAGTAATAATTGAATGGAAAGCACAATGTTGAAGGTTTCATGGTTGAAGGCTCCGGCAAAATGGCCAAGCAAGGCCCCGGCAAGCCCGGTGGCGGTGCACGACAGGCCAAAAGAAATCGCCTTGGTCGCAGTAATGTTGACGCCCATGGCCTGAGCGGAAATCTCAGAATCCCTGATGGCGGCAAAAGCACGTCCAAGCGGCGCCCGCAAGAGGTTGCGATAGGCAAAAAGCACTGCCAGCACAACAATGAGGGTGATAAAATAAAATGCAGTCGGGGTGCCATAGCGGGTGATTTGCATCCCGAACAGATCGATGGGCGGAGCCACAAGGCCCGAGACACCCCCTGTAAACGGCTCGGCAATCACAATAATATCTTCTGCGAGCACGGAAATCGCCAGCGTGGCGATGGCCAGATAGATGCCATGCAGGCGAAGCACCGGCAGGGCAACAATGGCACCGACAATTCCGGTAATCAGGCCTGAAAGCGGCAATGCCACAATAAAGGGCACCCCGCGCTGCATCATGATAATATTGGCATAGCAGCCCACGGCCATGAAGGCAGCGTGCCCCAGACTGACCTGACCGGTGTGGCCGGTGAGCAGCATCAGACCCATGCCAACGATGGCCCAGATAAGCACGTTGGTGGCTTCACCAAGAAAAAAGTCATCCAGAAGCCAGGGCAACGCAACAACAAAGGCAAGCAACACCATATAATATATCGCTTGCGTGCGATGCTTGAACCACCCGATGTCGTCATTATAGGAGCGTTTGAATACAAAGCGCATGTCTTGTCTATCAGACCTTTTTCTTCTGTACCTGGGAGAACAGGCCCGCGGGCCTGAATATCAGCACCAGCAACATGATCGCATAAGGGGCAATCTGGGAATAACCGGCGGGCAGCGCATAGGCAGCAAAGGGCTCGACCAGCCCGATTATAAGGCCGCCTATCAGGGCACCGGGCAAAGAACCAAAGCCCCCGATTACGGCTGCGGCAAACGCCTTGATGCCGAGCAAACCGGTTGAGGGGTCAACGGCACCCTTGGAGGCAAACAAAATTCCGGCCACCGCTGCCACACCCCCCCCAAGACCCCAGACAAGGCTTTGGATGCGCTTCACCGGGATGCCCATGTAATAGGCGGCCAACTGGTTTTGAGAAGCGGCCTGCATGGCAAGGCCAAGTTTTGAGCGGCGAAAAAACAAAAACAGAAAAAGAGTGAGCAACAGGGTGACGATTATCACCGCCACTTCTTCAAGCCCCAGCACCAGTCCAAACATGCGCAACTCGCGTCCGACAAAGGGCGTTTCAAGCCATTGCGGTTCGTGGCCCCAAATGGCCCCGGCGGAAAACCTGAGGATAAAACCGATGGCAATAGTCAGGATGACAGTGGCAATCTGGGGCTGTCCGAACAGGCGCCGCACCACCAGCAGGTCCAAAAGATATCCTGCAACTCCCATGATGAGAATGGCGATGGGCACCGCAACCCAGAAATTCAAGCCCATATAATGGGAGTTGGCGAGCCAGATGGTGACAAAGGCACCCATCATCATGAAATCGCCCTGAGCGAAATTAACCGCTTCTGTCGCCTTGTAAATCAGCACAAAGCCAAGCGCTATCAGGCCATAGACACTACCGTTGGCCAGACCGCCCAGCACCAGTTGCAACATATCCAAATTCAATGCCCTCCCAGGCCGGATGTTCACCACCCCTGTTACAATTCAAGAAAACATATCACAGAGGCAAAGCCAAGGGAGGTTGGATACAAATGGCTATTCTGCACAGCAGCTTTTCAAGAGCTTCAAAGTGCAAGCCTGATGTAAATCACGTAAATTGAGGCGAAGTGAAACAGTCCCGGGGGTGCGAGGAAAAATTTCGAATCGCAGCCAGGTAGCCAAAGAGGCTACCGGCCAACTTCTTGGCCGCCCCATCGCAGGCGTGAGCGAAGCGAATTTGCGCGAGACATGTAAAATGGTGGAGCCAGACGGAATCGAACCGACGACCTCTTGCATGCCATGCAAGCGCTCTCCCAACTGAGCTATGGCCCCATCATGCGTCGGGCTGTCCGCGGCGGGAAATTCCGCCGGGCACCCGGCGCGCAACCTATGAAAACACAGAAGCGGACGCAAGCCTTTTTGCACAGCCATGCCGCTTTTCATTTTTTGCACATGCCTGCGCGCGTCCGGGTGCATGGAACGCGCCTTTTTATGCGCGTCCGTCCGTCTGAAAACTCCAGCAGACAAATACTATTCGTCGTCCTTGGTGGTACTGACGCCCAGGCCGATATCGGCTGTGTCGTCTTCATCATCATCCACAAAGGAATTGTCCACCTCGCCGCCGATATCCTCAACGCCTTCAACATCGGGAATATCTTCACCGGTGTCTTCAACGTCACCGGTATCATTGACTTTTTCCGCATCCTCGAACGATACAAGTTCGGCACCGACCGCAGTGGCTGCAGGATCGACAATGACTTCGTCTGTTTTGGTATCCTCGGACCCATCCGTAACACCGGCTTCAGCCGGACTCTTGCGGGGCTTTATTTCTGCGGGGGGTTCATAGGGCTTCCCGCAGGCGGGACAGAGAATCGGATCGCGGTTCAAATCGTAATATTTGGTCCCGCAATGAAGGCATTGGCGTTTGGTTCCGCGGTCGGCACTGGCCACTGGCACATCCTCTTTGTTGCGAATTGGAAAACTGCACATTTTTTGGCGCGTTTTGTCCGGTTAATCAACATGGTGCGCCCTGTCAAACGCAAAATTACTCTGGTATCAGGGAGCTGGGAAAATTTAGCGCATCCGGGAAAAGGCCAAGGCCAAATGATTATTGCCATTGATGGTCCTGCCGCGTCGGGAAAAGGCACAATCGCCAGCGCGCTGGCAACCCATTACGGGCTGGCACATCTGGACACCGGCCTGCTCTATCGGGCGGTGGGAAAGGCAGTGTTGGACCGGCTTGAGGCGGACAATCTGGAATATAGCGCTTCAGAAGCGGCAAAACACCTGGATGAAAGCCAGCTTGATGCAGAAGTGCTGGGCAGTGCGGAAATTGCAATGGCTGCTTCAAAAGTGGCGCGCTTTGAGCCGGTCAGGGCGGCCTTGCGTCAGTATCAGCGCGAATTTGCCAGACAACCCGGCGGTGCGGTGCTCGACGGACGCGACATCGGCACCCGCATCTGCCCCGATGCCAATGTAAAACTGTTTATCACCGCCGAGCCGGAGGTGCGGGCCGCCCGGCGCACCGCGCAGTTCAGGGCGCGGGGCATTGAGGCTGAATACGAGAATATCCTTGCGCAAATAATCGCCCGAGACAAAAACGACCGGCAAAACCCCGCCGGAGCGTTTTATTTAGCTGAAGGTGCCCACTTGCTTGATACGAGCCAATTGGATATAGAGGCGGCACTTCGTGCAGCCATCGCGATTGTTGATGGAACTGTAGAGCGCAAGCTGAACCCCGGGGAAACTCGAAAATAGCGGTTCAAAATCAAACTTGGCACTCTTCGGGTTCCGGCAGGCAGTCATTTCTGAATTTCAGAACGAGGGGCCAGCGAAAAAACACAATATACAAACATAATGAATATTGTCTGGTTTTTACCAGATTCGCGCGCCGGATTTGTTGTTGCATACAGTGCAGCAAACAGATCGAGAGTTTGGCCTCCAGACAGTATTTCACACCCAACCTTAACCGCATGGCGCGCACATAATGGAGTTTAAATGGCACAGCAAACTGTGACGAGTGAAGATTTTGAAGCCCTGCTGATGGATTCATTTGTTGATCACGAGCCCCTTGAGGGCGCGGTGGTCAAGGGCAAGGTCGTAGCGATTGAAAAAGACCTGGCCATCATCGATGTGGGGCTGAAAACCGAGGGACGGATTCCCCTGAAAGAATTTGGCGCTGCCGGCAAGGACGGCTCGATTGTTCCGGGTTCGGAAGTTGAAGTCTATGTGGACCGCGTGGAAAACGCCATGGGCGAAGCTGTTCTGAGCCGGGAAAAAGCCCGTCGTGAGGAAAGCTGGGTTCGTCTGGAGAAGCAGTTCGAGAACGAAGAAAAAGTCGAAGGCATCATCTTTAATCAGGTCAAGGGTGGTTTTACCGTTGATCTGCAGGGGGCGATTGCCTTTTTGCCGCGCTCCCAGGTGGATATCCGTCCCATCCGCGACATCGGGCCGCTAATGAATGTCCCCCAGCCCTTCCAGGTTTTGAAAATGGACAAGCGCCGGGGCAATATTGTTGTCTCCCGCCGCGCTATTCTTGAAGAAAGCCGGGCTGAACAGCGCTCTGAAATCGTTCAGAAGCTCACCGAAGGCCAGGTGGTCGAAGGTGTTGTCAAAAATATCACCGACTATGGTGCGTTTGTTGACCTCGGCGGTATTGACGGCCTGCTGCATGTGACCGATATCGCATGGCGCCGGGTCAATCACCCCACTGATGTTCTGAGCATTGGTGAGACCATCAAGGTACAGATCGTTCGGGTCAATCAGGAAAGTCACCGGATTTCCCTGGGTATGAAACAGCTTCAGGCTGACCCATGGGAAGGCATCGAAGCCAAATATCCCGTGGATGCCAAGTTTACCGGTCGCATCACCAATATCACCGACTATGGTGCGTTTGTGGAACTGGAACCAGGCATTGAAGGGCTGATCCACGTTTCGGAGATGAGTTGGACCAAGAAAAATGTGCATCCGGGCAAAATTGTTTCCACTTCCCAGGAAGTTGAGGCGATGGTTCTGGATGTGGACCCGGAAAAACGCCGGATTTCGCTTGGCCTGAAACAATGTAACGACAATCCCTGGGATTCCTTTTCTGACAGGCATCCCGTTGGCTCAATCGTTGAAGGCGAAGTCAAAAACAAGACCGAATTTGGCCTGTTCATAGGTCTTGACGGCGATGTGGACGGCATGGTTCACCTTTCCGATCTGGACTGGCAGCGTCCGGGCGAAGAAGCGCTTGTTGATTTTGAGCGCGGCGACATCGTCAAGGCCCTGGTGCTCGACATTGACACCGACAAAGAGCGTATTTCCCTGGGAATCAAGCAATTGGTCAGCGAAGGCCTTGCAGCTGAAGGGGGCGACAGTGGCGGTCTCAAGCGGGGTTCGGTCATCACCTGTACTGTTACCCAGGTCAATGATGGCGGCATCGAGGTCAAGCTTGGTGACACCGAGATGACGGCGTTTATCCGCCGCTCTGATCTGAGCCGTGACCGTTCCGAACAGCGCCCTGAGCGTTTTGCTGTTGGTGACAAGGTTGATGCCCGCGTCACCCAGTTCGATCGCAAGACCCATCGGGTTGGTCTCTCGATCAAGGCTCTGGAAATCGCCGAAGAAAAAGAAGCCGTTGCGCAGTTTGGTTCTTCGGACTCCGGTGCTTCCCTGGGCGATATTCTGGGTGCGGCTCTCAAGAACCGTGATGACGAGTAGATATGGTTCACTTGTTGAACTGACATAAACAGGGCCCGCTTTTCCTCAAGGAAATGCGGGCCTTTTTTGACCTTTCAGGAAACTTTGCCGGGACAGAATGATTGTGACTTCCCCTGAAAAGAGAACCGATGGAATGCCTGTGACACGCGCCTTGCGTAAATCACGCATGCGTTGGCGGGTTTTCGCCTTTGTGGCTCTTGGCGCGGCGCTTGTTGCGCTTGGGGCGCGGATGACCGAGGGATTTCAATCCCCCCAGGATTATGTTGCGCTTGTAGTCATCGAGGGCGTCATTACCACCAATGCCCAGCGCATGGCAGTGCTTGAGGATCTGGCCGAGGACGAACAGGTCAAGGCAGTAATCGTACGCATCAACAGCCCCGGCGGTTCAACAGCGGGGGGCGAAGAGCTTTATGAGACGCTGACAAAATTGCGGGCTGAAAAACCGGTGGTTGCAGTCATCAATGAAGTGGGCGCATCTGCGGCCTATATGAGCGCCATTGCCGCTGACAGGGTTTTTGCCCGCCGTCTGTCCATCGTTGGCTCAATCGGTGTTCTGTTCAGCCATGTGGATGCCAGCGGTCTGCTCAACACAATCGGCATTGACCTGGACAAGGTGGCCTCTGGTCCGCTCAAGGCAGAGCCGGACAGTGACGAACCGCTTCAGGGCGAAGTCAGGGCAAGTCTGCAGGCGCTGGTTGATGACAGCTATAACTGGTTTGTTGACATTGTTGCGGAACGCCGGGGCTTAAGCCGTTCCCGAACACTGGAACTGGCCGACGGGCGCATCGTCAATGGCCGGGTGGCACTGGAAGCCGGTCTGATTGATGAGTTTGGCGGCGAGGCAGAAGCCATTGCCTGGCTTGAAACACAAGAAGTTGAAGAAGATCTGCCGGTTTACCGTGCATTTCCGTTGCCGCTTTCGGATTGGGAGCGGTTTAACAACATCCTTGGCGGGGATATTGCCTCATTTCTGGGGTTTGATCTTGCTTCAGTCGATGCTGTTACGCTTGACGGTTTGGTTTCTGTTTGGCACGTTGGCTTGTAAAAGCCCTGCCAGTATAGCAATAACAGGTCTTTTAGTGGGGTCTCGATGATTAAATCTGAATTGATACAAAAACTTGTTGATGAAAACCCTCATCTTTTTCAAAAGGATGTGGAGAATATCGTTGCGGCAATCTTTGATGAAATAAGTAACGCTCTGGCACGGGGGGACCGGGTGGAATTGCGTGGCTTTGGTGCTTTTTCCGTCAAAAACCGCCCCGCAAGGATCGGACGAAATCCGCGAACCGGCGAAAAAGTGAACGTGGGCGAAAAATATGCCCCCCAGTTCAAGGCCGGAAAAGAAATTCGTGAGCGCCTCAACCGTTAGGGTTCTGTCCCTGGGTGTTTAGTGATCTCCATGATTTTCAAATCGTCATTATATATCACGCCGGCAGAAAGCGAAGGCGGCGCATAAAGGCCGAAATGCGCCTGGGTAAGAAGTCCGTTGCCGCGCCTGACCGGGGCCTCGGAAACCAGCACGTCGTTTTGCCAGACTCTTGCATAGCCATCATTTTTATCAAAATGCAGCTCAGCGCTGAGTTTGACCCATTGGCGAAACGGAAATTTCACCGATTTTGTCTGGAAACTGGTAATCCCCCTGCCGTTTGCCGGCACATGCATCAGGTGCACAAATCCCTCATCACTCAGGTTGATCAGAACCGGGTCCCAGATATCTTTGGTCGTGTGGTCAAGGGTTGCAAAGCTGAACCACTCTCCGGGTTTTAATTCCATATCCAGCCAGACCCAGAATTCAATTCTGACCGGGGTTCTAAAGGCTCCATCCGCCAGTTTATATAGCTGGACTGTCGGGTACCCGCGGTGATTGTTGTTGACAAAAATACTGCTGGCCGGATTGCCGCCGGTTATCCACCCCTTGTGGGAAAGGCGGCCGGAGCGAACAATTTCAGAAGTCAAATCATGGCTTGCGGTGGGTTTTCTATCCTGGGGCACACTGTAAAACCCGGCAAAATCATCTACTGATTCAAAGCTGGTTTCATAGGTGCGAAAATGTGCATTGTTTTCTTGTGAGGCCGCAACGCTTGTGCCGATTATCGTGGCAACAATCAGGGTTGTTATTTTACTTGAAAACATTGTTGACGCTTAAACCCCGTTTTTCTTGTTTCGAGGATGCGCAACAAAAGGCGCAAACAGCGGGATTGCAAACCCCAGTATCAGCAGACGCCATGTGTGGTGAGCGGCAATAAACGCGCTGTCATAGCCAAAGGCCAGACCAAGCGCGATCATTGCTTCCAGAGCGCCCGGCGCAAGACCCAGCCATACCTGCCCCAGCGGCATATCCATGTATGTGGTAAGGATGAGGCCGCTGGCGGTGACGGTGCCCACGGCAATTGCGGTGACGGCCAGACCCGCTGCCGCTGACTGGCGAAGTTCGGCCCAACTCACTCCCGACATGCGCGAGCCGATGAGTGCGCCCATCAGGACAAAAGCAAATCCGGTGAGGGCGTCGGGCAACTGGCCCTGATAAAACCCGGAAAGCTTGCCTGCAACCGCAACAACCATCGCCCCCAGAATAAGACCGCCGGGCACCTTGAGCAGTTCAAGTGCGATGCCACCCATAATGCAGGCCGCCGCCAGCATCCCGATGGAAGCAAGGCTCAATGTCGGCCCTGACGTCAGGGGTACAGCGGGAAGTTCCCCCCCAAGCATCGCGCCGATGGGCAGAACGATGGTGAGCGCCAGCACCCGCACGCCCATGATGATGGAGATGCGGCGGCTGTCAGCAATGCCCGAGGCCGTAAGGGCCAGAATGAGGCTCAAATGCCCCGGCATTGCCGAATAAAAGGCGGTTGCGCGGTCAAGTCCGAACAGGCGGCGCAACATGAACCAGCTTGCCCCCACAATAAAAACCAGCATTGCAACCAGCCCGAGCATGCTCAGGGGCCATTGGCGCACCAGTTGCAGAGAATCGCTGGCGACATTGGCACCCACTGCCATGCCGACAATGATAAAACCCAGATACATCAAAGGTTTTGAAATGGAGAGTCGCAACCCGGAAAATCCTGCAATCGCAACAGCAATGGCACCGCCGGCAAGAAAGGCAGCCGGCATGTCAAGCCAGTATGCAACCAGCCCTCCGGCCAGCGCAATTAGCATCGTCAGCGCATCGCGCCGGACAATATCGAAGTTCAGGTTGCGCTGTTTCACGAAGCGGGCAGGGCGGTTTCCACCATTTTTACCCAGTAGGTGCAGCCAAGGGGAATGATTTCATCGTTAAAATCATAGGCTGCCTGATGCAGGTTGGCACTGTCTCCATTGCCCATGAATATGAAGGCGCCGGGCCGAGCGTTTGACATATAGGCAAAATCCTCCCCCCCCATGACCGGAGCAACTTCGGTATCAACTTTTTCCTTACCGGCAATTTCACGTGCGATTTTGGCGGCAAAGTCCGTTTGTGCCGGAGCATTCACCACCACCGGATAACCCCGCTTGAAATCGAGATGGGCTTTTGCACCAAAGGCTTCAGCCAGTTTGGGCACCATTTCGCCCATGCGTTGCTCCATCAGCTTGCGCACGCCTTCATCCAATGTCCTGACGGTGCCGTTCAATACTGCTGTTGCAGGGATAACATTAAAGGCCTCGCCTGCATGAATCTGGGTGATGCTGAGCACGGCGCTTTCAATGGGGTCCACATTGCGCGAGACCAGCGTTTGTAAAGCAACTGCCATCTGTGCGCCAATGACAATGGGGTCGATGCCCTTGTTCGGCGCTGCCGCATGACCACCCACGCCCTCGATTTTAATCGTAAATTCGTCCGTTGCCGCCATCATTCCGCCCTCTCGAATGGCGAACTGTCCAACGGGCAGGCCGGGCATGTTGTGCATTCCAAAAACCTGTTCAATGCCAAAGCGGTCCATAAGACCATCATCAACCATGGCCTTGCCTCCGGCGCCACCCTCTTCGGCGGGTTGAAAGATGACGATGGCGGTGCCGTCAAAATTGCGGGTCTCTGCCAGGTATTTGGCAGCGCCCAACAGCATGGCGGTATGCCCGTCATGGCCGCAGGCATGCATTTTGCCTTCGGTTTTGGATGCGTACGGCTTGCCGGTGGTCTCGACAATGGGCAGGGCGTCCATATCGGCCCGCAGGCCGATAACCTTGCCGCTGTTGCTCTGATGCCCTTTGATGACGCCGACCACGCCGGTGCGCCCCAGCCCTGTGACCACCTCGTCAACGCCAAAGGATTTCAAAAGTTCTTCAACCTTGCCCGCTGTGCGGTGCACATCATAAAGCAACTCGGGATGGGCGTGCAGGTCGCGCCGCCAGCCGGTGATTTCTTCGTGGAATTCGGCAATACGATTTATAACGGGCATGGGAACATCCTTGCGAAATTTCAGCAGGGCCTCTTTTTGCGCTCTGGCGTCATCGCGTCAACCTTCTGAGGGAAATTCTGCCTGTTCAGGTAGAATTGTTTCAAAGACCTTGCCGCTGGCCAGTGGGATTTTCAGCCGCCAGCCATTATTTGCGGGGGCCAGCAAAAAATCCCCTGTTGCCTGTGCGGGCAGGGGCTGCCGGGTGATTTCGCGTAATTTCCGGTCGGCAAAGCTCAATATCCGTAACACCGAGTAATTGCCGCTGACCAGCGCAATATCGTCTATCCCATCGCCATCAAAATCAGCACTTGCTGAAAGACCTGTCTCAGGCGCGCCAATATGGTGGTTGGAGATGTCCGGCACGCTGGCAATGCGGGAGAACACGCCATTTTCAAGCGTCCAGATTTCAAGTTGCTTGCTTAAATGCGGCTTTTGCACAAGCGCAACGTCAAGTTGTCCATCCCCGTCATAATCAGCAATCCCCGCCGGGTTGAGCCAGCGAAAGGGCAGCCCGATAAAGGGCGTTCTTGTTTTCAGGACCAGCCGCCCCTCTTCAAGCGCATAGGCGGCAAGAGCCGCCCCGCGTTCCCGGGCCGTAAGAACAACAATAATTTCATCGCGCCCGTCGCTGTCCAGATCAGCAAGCCGTGCTGTGCGATCCTCGAATACAAATCTTTCGGCGAGCATCAGCGTTGCAACCTGGCCCGTGCGTGACACCACCCGCAAACCCGAAGGTTCATAATCCTGTCCGAGTACAAAATGGGGATAGCGCTGTGTGGGGGCGATCAGCCACGCGGCGGCAATATCCTTGTCGCCGCTGGTGACTACCACATCGGCAATGGCATCGGGGTCATGCTTTCCGTCGGGCAGCAGTGTTTTGGAAAAAACCGGCCATGAGGCCATCAGCGATAATGCAATCAACAAAGTTCGAAGCATATTCGATTTTACCCCGGGATGATAATTCTCTGGTTCTGATTGAGAGCAAGCCTAGCGGCATTTGCCGACGGTTGCGTTACAATCCCTGTTCACTCCTGCGCGAGAAATCCAGACTCACCGGCAATCAGAGAAAACAGGCGCCAGATCAATTGCAAATGAGTTATGAAGGCATATAAACCTACTCGTGAAAATTCGGTTCGAAATCATCAAGGACGCCCCCCATGTTCGAGACACTCAAAAAAGCCCCGGTCGACAAGATTTTTGCATTGCTGGGAGAATATCGCGCTGACCCGCGTGACGACAAGCTCGATCTGGGGATCGGCGTTTTCAAGGATCCTTCGGGCAATACCCCGGTCATGTCTGCCGTCAAGAAGGCCGAGCAGCGCATATTTGATGCCCAGACTACCAAAACCTATGTGGGGGTTTCAGGCAATCGGGGCTTTTGTGACGCCATTGTAGATCTGGTTTTCGGTAAAAGCATCGATCTCAGCCGGGTGGCTTCGGTTCAGGCACCGGGGGGCACAGGCTCGCTCTGGGTCATTAACCAGTTGCTCAACCGCGCCAGACCCGGCGCAAAGGTCTGGATGTCCGACCCCTCATGGCCCAACCACTGGCCGATGATGGAACTGGCGGGTCTCTCTCCGCAGACCTATCCCTATTTCGATTCCGAAACCCGTTCTGTACGCTTCAATGATATGATGGCAGTGCTGGAGCGGCTCGGGCCTGATGATATCGTTCTTCTGCACGCCTGCTGCCATAATCCCACCGGTGCCAACCTGACCCCGGAACAATGGGACAAAGTGGCTGAAAGCCTGAACCGCACCGGGGCATTTCCCTTCCTTGATCTTGCCTATCTCGGGTTTGGTGACGGGCTTGAAAAAGACGCGTACGGAGTACGAAAAATTGCCCAAACCTGCCCCGAAATGATGATCGGCTTTTCAGCCTCCAAGAATTTTGGCCTCTATCGTGAACGCGCCGGGGTTGCCATTGCCGTGGCTGCGGAAAAACGCGCCGCCGATATAGTGTTCTCGCAAATGGCCAATGTCATTCGTGCCTCTTTTTCCCAGTCGCCCGACCATGGGGCCGAAATTGTGCGCACAATTCTTGCTGATCCCGAACTGCGCCAGGAATGGGAGGATGAGCTGAAAACAATGCGGGAGCAAATGTTGACCTCGCGCACCAGCCTGGCGGCCTCCCTGCGCAAGCTCTCCAATTCCGATGAGTTTGATTTTGTCGCCGAGCATCGGGGGATGTTTTCCCTGCTTGGCCTCTCTCCTCAAGCTGTGGAAAGGCTCAAGGTTGAAAAGGGCATTTACCTGATTGATGACAGCCGGGTAAACATCGCCGGGGTGCCGGTTGATGACACCGATGCGCTGGCCAGCGCCATTCTGGAGGTTTTGGATTGAGGGCTCGCCATTTGTTCTGTTGACCAACCCCTCAAAAAATCCGGATTGCTTTGCTCTTGCGAAATCGCCATACGATGCTACACAATCAACCTGCATAGGTTTTATGAAAGGGAAGTTGAGCCTGAGCGGCTCTCGTTTCCCCACCTGGAAAGGTCCTGAAATGAAGTTCTTTGTCGATACCGCAGAGGTCGATGACATCCGCGAATTGCAGGCTACCGGTCTGCTGGATGGCGTCACCACAAATCCTTCCCTGATCGCCAAATCAGGCCGCGATTTCAAGCAGGTGATTGCTGAAATTTGCAAAATTGTTGACGGTCCGGTTTCCGCAGAAGTCGCAGCCCTTGATGTTGAAGGCATGATTGCTGAAGGCGAGCACCTGGCAAAGATCGCCCCCAACGTTGTGATAAAGGTTCCCCTCACTCCGGCGGGCCTCAAAGCGTGCAGACATTTTACCAGCAATGACATCAAGACCAATGTCACCCTGTGTTTTTCCGCCAATCAGGCATTGCTGGCGGCAAAAGTGGGTGCGACATACATCTCTCCCTTCATCGGACGCCTCGATGATATCAATCTGCCGGGCATGGATCTGATTGCAGACATCCGTACGATTTACGACAACTACGCGTTCACCACCGAGATACTGGCCGCCTCGATCCGCACGCTCAACCATGTTTCCGAGGCAGCGCTTGCAGGCGCTGATGTGGCGACAATCCCCCCGGGCATTATCCATAAGATGTACCAGCACCCGCTGACCGATAAGGGACTGGAAGGTTTTGTGAAAGACTGGGCCTCCACCGGCCAGTCCATACTCTAGGTCTCGTTGCAATGTCCGATAACCCCATCGCTGCCACCGCACGCGAAGCGCTGAAAAGCGTAAACGTACCCGGTGGCGGCAATCTTGCCGATTATCCGGGTCTGAGCGATATCATCGTGACCCCGAGTGCTCTTGCGCTGGCCATATCGGTTGAGGCGGGCATGGAGGGCGCCTTCGGGCCCGTGCGTGCCGCTGCCACTGAGGCGGTAGAAAAAGTTGCAGAGGGGCGCAAGGTTCTGGTTTCGCTGACTGCTGACAGTGCGCCTGCAGGGGCGGGACAACCAGGCGCTGCGCCGCAACAGCCCGCCCCCAACACGCCCCAGCCGGTTAAAGGTATCAGGCATATTATTGCCGTGGCGTCGGGCAAGGGCGGTGTGGGCAAATCCACCTGCTCGGTCAACCTGGCTCTGGCCCTGAAAAACAAGGGCCTTAAAGTCGGCATTCTGGACGCTGACCTCTATGGCCCCTCCATTCCCAAGCTGCTCGGTATCGAAGGCAAGCCGGCCTTTCGTGACGAAAAGCTGTTTTTGCCCTTTGAAGCGTTTGGTCTCAAAGCGATGTCCATCGGACCCATGGTTGAAGCCGATCAGGCGGTGGTCTGGCGTGGTCCCATGGCCTCCTCGGCCCTTCGCCAACTGCTTCGGGAAACCGAATGGGGAGAGCTTGATGTGCTCATTATCGACCTGCCCCCGGGAACCGGCGACATCCAGATTTCTCTGGGACAGTCGGTTGCGGCAACCGGCGCGGTCATCGTTTCGACACCACAGGATCTCGCCCTGATTGACGCCCGCCGGGCGGTGAATATGTTCAAGCGCATGAAAGTGCCGGTGCTCGGCCTCATCGAAAATATGAGCTATTTTGTCGCCCCGGACACCGGAGAGCGCTACGATATTTTTGGTCACGGTGGCGCGCAGGACGAAGCCGGAAAACAGGACATTCCTTTTCTTGGTGAGGTACCCCTTCACATGGCAATCCGCGAGCAGTCTGACAGGGGAAAGCCGGTTACGCAGGCTGACCCCGAGGGCGCTGAGGCGCAAGCGTTCGCAAAGGTCGCATCCGCCTTGATCGAGGCGGTTCCAGACCTCAAGGTTTGACGTCGGGATGTTATATGAAGGGTGTCGTATAAAATCGGAGCCACCTCCGCCATTCCCTAATCCTCTGAAATAGCGGGTTTTTTACGAATTTTCTTCTGTTGCCAAAACCATCTTGGCAAGCGCAATTCTTTATGCAACCTTAAAGCACCGCAACATGGCCAGAGATTGCCACACCCGACTCCCAAAACGTTTTGGTTACCGAAACGTTTTGGTAAATCTTCATTCGGTTGGAGAAGGTGGCAAAAATTCGGGTTCTGGCGGAGGGTAATTTTGAACCCAAAAGTGCAATGGGAGGAAAAACATGCACATTAAACTTTTGGCGGGCGCGTCCGCTTTAGCATTGCTCATGGCTTCGGTTAGCGGCGTCAGCGCCGCATCCCACGGGATGCCGGACCTTTCCGGGCAGAACCTGACCATTTTTGGCCCATGGCTCACAGTTGATCAGGAAAACTTTCAGAAAGTCATCGACGGATTTGTCGAGGCGACCGGTGCCAGCGTTGAATATGCGGGCTCCGACAGTTTCGAGCAGCAGATCGTTATTGACGTTTCCGCAGGCTCGGCACCGAATATCGCTGTATTCCCCCAGCCCGGTCTGGCAGCAGATCTTGCTTCGCGAGGCAGCCTGACACCAATCGGTGACGATGTAAGAGATTATGTCATCGAAAACTACGCTGCGGGCCAATCCTGGGTTGATCTTTCAAGCTACCCGGACGAGAACGGTGACACCAAAATGTTCGCAATGCCCTATAAGGCCGACGTAAAGTCACTTGTCTGGTACTCGCCGGACAATTTCGCTGATGCCGGTTACGAAGTACCTGGCACCATGGAAGAATTGATCGCGCTCTCGGAGCAGATTGTTGCCGATGGTGGAACGCCCTGGTGCATCGGTCTGGGCTCCGGTGGCGCAACGGGCTGGCCTGCGACCGACTGGGTGGAAGATATTATGCTTCGCACGCAGCCTCCCGAGGTTTACGACCAATGGGTGACCAACGAAATGCCGTTCAATGATCCGCGTGTTGTAGCGGCCATTGATACCTTTGGCATGTTTGCCCGCAACGATGACTGGGTAGATGGCGGCGCAGCAGCCGTCGGGTCCACAGACTTCCGCGACAGCCCCAAGGGCCTGTTCTCGGTGCCGCCCAAGTGTTATATGCACCGTCAGGCATCGTTCATCCCCGCCTTCTTCCCTGAAGGCACGGAACTGGGCACAGATGCGGATTTCTTCTACTTCCCCGCCTATGCTGAAAAAGACCTTGGTCGCCCTGTTTTGGGTGGCGGCACATTGTTCGCCATCACCAATGACAGTGAAGCCGCTCAGGCCTTTGTTCGTTACCTGCAAACCCCCGAAGCCCACGAAATATGGATGGGTCTTGCCGGTTTCCTGACACCGCATACCGGAGTTGATGAAAGCAAATATGCCAACGACACCTTGCGCAAGCTGGGGGGAATTCTGGCTAACGCAACCACGTTCCGGTTTGATGGTTCTGACCTGATGCCTGGTGCCATTGGCGCAGGCTCGTTCTGGACAGGCATGGTCGACTACACATCGGGCAAGTCCGCTCAGGAAGTGGCTGACGAAATTCAGGCCTCCTGGGACGCAATTAAATAAAGCGTACCAACAAGATTTTGACCCGGCTCCTTCATCTGGTGCCGGGTCATTCGACCCGCAAGACTTCAATATCTGAAAAGGGGAGATTCAGATGTTTGAACAGGTAACAAGCGCATTTCTAACCATACTCATAGGCGTTGTGGCTTGCTTCATCTATTTCTGGGGCACCAACTGGCTTCTTGACCGGTTTTTGCGCTCCGATGGTCCCGGTTTGAGCGGTCGCCAGTCGGTTCAGCGCGACACGCTACGCTCACGCATTCGCCCCTGGCTGTTTCTTTTCCCCGCACTGTTTTTCATGGGCGTCTACCTCGCCTATCCGGTGTTTGCCACGCTCTGGCTCGCCCTGCATGACCGAACGGCAACCAACTTTGTCGGTCTTGCCAATTTCACATGGGCCCTGACCGACCCCAGATTTCTGCAGGCGGCGGGCAATAATCTGCTCTGGCTCATCGTCGTTCCCACGGCCTCCACCGGCTTTGGCCTGCTCGTGGCCGTGCTTGCCGACAGGCTCTGGTGGGGCAATATCGCCAAGTCGCTGATTTTCATGCCCATGGCAATTTCGTTTGTTGGTGCTTCGGTGATCTGGAAATTTGTATTTGATTTTCGCGGTCCCGACGCCGACCAGATAGGCGTGCTTAACGCCTTGGTCCAGATGTTTGGCGGAAGTCCACAGGCCTGGATTACGGTTCCCTTCTGGAACAATTTTTTCCTGATGATCATTCTCATCTGGATTCAGACCGGCTTTGCCATGGTCATTCTTTCGGCAGCGCTTCGTGGTATTCCAGAAGAAACTCTGGAAGCTGCCCGTATCGACGGGGCGACCGACATCCAGATTTTCTTTGGCATCATGATCCCGCAGATTTTCCCGACAATTCTTGTGGTCTGGACCACTATCACCATCACGGTGCTCAAGGTGTTTGATATTGTATTGGCCATGACCAACGGGCAGTGGGACACCCAGGTTCTGGCCAATCTGATGTTCGACTGGATGTTCCGCGGCGGGGGGGATAGCGGTCGCTCCTCGACGATTGCCCTTTTCATCATGTTCGCAGTTCTGCCCATCATGGTCTGGAACATCCGCAACGTGAACTCAGAGGAGACCACACGCTGATGAGCATTCAGACCCAAACGGCTACCTCTGTATCAGAGCCCCAAATCTCGTTTTTTGCACGTATCCGCTGGGGACGCATGTTCGCCCATGCAGCCCTTTTGTTTCTGGTAATTCTCTGGTCCTTCCCCACCGTCGGCCTGTTGGTTTCCTCCCTAAGAGACAAGGACCAACTGACCGTTTCTGGTTGGTGGACGGCGCTTGTGGTAACAGAGCGCAATGAACTGGCCCGTCTTCCCCTTGCCGATAGCCAGGTTGAGGAAGACGGGCGGTTTGTTATCCGGGGAGAGATATTTGAGCCCGGTTCGGGTCGCTCCATCAAAAGCTTTGGAACAAAATCCAGCGAACTGGCCGCAGCCCTGCCGGGCGAGACTTTGTCCATGCGCGATGCCGGAGAAATCACCGTTAACCGGGACGGCTCTTATGAGTGGGTGTCGGGCGAAGCCTTTACCCATACCCGTGGTCCCAGAATATTTTTTATTGCTGAAATTCCACCTCGGTTTACCCTTGAAAACTATGTGGAGGTGCTGGATTCTTCCGGCATCGGGCGTTCGTTCGTCAACTCGTTCACCGTAACCGTTCCGGCAACGATTATCCCTATTCTCATTGCAGCTTTTGCCGCCTACGCGCTCGCCTGGATGAAATTTTCGGGGCGTGGCCTGCTGGTTGCCGTCGTTGTCGGCATGCTGGTTGTGCCGCTGCAAATGTCGCTCATTCCGCTTTTGCGCATGTATAACGGCATCGCTTCCTGGACCGGGGGCGAGAGCAAAACCTATCTGGGCATCTGGCTTGCCCACACCGGCTTCGGGTTGCCGCTGGCGATTTACCTGCTGCGCAACTACATGGCCGGACTGCCCCGTGAAATCATGGAATCCGCGCGCATAGACGGAGCTTCACACTTCAAGATTTTTACCACAATGGTCTTGCCCCTGAGCTTTCCGGCGCTGGCCTCGTTTGCGATTTTTCAGTTTCTCTGGGTCTGGAACGACCTGCTTGTGGCAACCGTGTTTTTGGGCAATACGGAAAAAACGCTGGTACTCACCGGGCGCCTGCGCGAACTGCTAGGTTCAAGGGGTGACAACTGGGAAATCCTGACTTCAGGGGCATTCATTTCCATCATCGTCCCGCTGATAGTCTTCTTTTCTCTGCAGCGCTATTTCGTGCGCGGCCTGCTTGCTGGTTCTGTCAAATAGAGTGTTACCAAAATACGAGTATGGATTACTTCGCTATTTTTTTAGCACTGATCCGTCCAGATCGGGCGCAACAAAAAAGATTGAGGGAACCACCGTTTGGCTGACCTCGGCCTGCTTTTCGCACCGCGCAATAAGTTTGGCGGCCAGCAATTCGCCAGCGTCACGCAGAGAAGAGCGCACGAAGGTAAAAATATCCTCATAAGGGGAGAGGTCCAGATAATGCAGCATGTCGTCCATGGTTGCAATGGCGATATCCTTGCCCGGCTCCCGCCCCGCCCGGAGCAATGCCGACTGGCCCTCGACCGCCATGAGTGAGGATGAATAAAGAATGGCAGAAACGCTCATATCGCGGAGGGCCTGCGAAGTGAGCTGAAAGCCCGCATCGCCCATCGGGTGTGCAGCGTTAAAGATACGAACTGTGCTTTGTGGCATGTCCAAAGCTTCAAGTGCCTCGCTGACCCCGCGACGGCGCGCGGCCGCAAAAGTGAAACGCTCATCGCCATTGATGAAGGCAATATTTCGGTGCCCGTTAGCTACCAGCAGTTTGGTAAGTTTGAAGAAATTGCCATAATTGTCCACGTCGACCCAACTGAACTCATTGGCTCGTTCCGACCTGCCGTGCACAACGAACGGTTTTTGTGCTTCCAGCAGAAACTCGATTCTTGGGTCACAGAGCTGAGGGGAATCAATAATGAAACCATCGACAGAATGATCTCCCACATAACGCTCATACACTGCCACCTGGTGCTCTGAGGTGTCGCTTGTCAGGATTATGTCATAGTTGCCGGTTCGTGCACCACGCAATACTCCGGCCATCACCTCGACAAAATGCGGATCAACAAATTTCCGATCATTGTCAGCCTGCACCCAGGCGATATTTCTGGTACGTTTGGTGACCAGCCTCTGGGCATTGCGGTTGGGGCGATACCCGTGCCGGCTGGCGGCCTCCACCACCCGGGCCCGGGTTTTTTCCCCCACATCGCTATAGCCATTGAGCGCCCGTGAAATGGTGGTGATGGACAGCCCCAGTTCAAGAGCCAGATCCTTAATGGTCACGCTGCGGCCTGCCATGCCGGGTGATTTGCGTGTCTTGAAGGGAGTACTTTGCATCAGACATTCTGAATAGCGGAAAAACCCTCAATGCAAAAGCTCGAAATATATCCTGGAACGCAGTTGACGCAGCCGGTGCGAGTTCGTTAACAATTGATTACTAAAACGTTTTGGAAACCCGGATTGACTGGGTTTTGACAGAAGCTACAAAACTTTTGGGCAGAGCTGCCATCGGTTGGGGAGGCCGGGTTTGATTCACGATTTCTACGGCCAGGATCCAACTCCAGCCCACACAGCCACCACCAGATCTCAATGGTGGCGCGGTGCCGTGATTTATCAGATTTACCCGCGTTCGTTTCAGGACCACAATGGCGATGGCATCGGCGACCTTGTCGGTGTTACCCAGCGTCTGGAATATGTGGCCGATCTTGGCGTGGACGCCATATGGCTTAGCCCGTTTTTCACCTCTCCCATGAAAGATTTTGGCTATGATGTTTCCAATTACCGGGATGTCGATCCCATATTTGGAACAATAGAGGATTTTGACCGCCTGATTGAAAAGGCCCACGGGCTTGGTCTCAAGGTCATAATCGATCAGGTTATTTCCCACAGTTCAGATCAGCACCGCTGGTTTCAGGAAAGCCGCCAGAATAGAACCAACCCGCGCGCCGACTGGTATGTGTGGGCCGATCCCAAGGCCGATGGTACGCCGCCCAATAACTGGCTCTCTATTTTCGGAGGCTCAGCCTGGCATTGGGATCCGCGCCGCAAGCAGTATTTTTTCCATAATTTCCTGACCTCCCAGCCGGATTTGAATTTCCACAATTGTGAAGTGCAGGACGCAGTTCTTGCCGAGATGCGTTTCTGGCTCGAACGCAAGGTCGATGGTTTTCGTCTGGATACAGTGAACTTTTATTTTCATGCACCCAGCCTGCGTTCCAATCCCCCGGTGGCACCCGAGGATTTCAATGCTTCAATCGCCCCGGACGTGAACCCCTACAATCTTCAGGACCATCTGTTCGACAAGTCGCAGCCCAAAAATCTTGAATTCCTCAAACGTGTCAGAAAGCTGATGGACGAATACCCCGGTACCACCACGGTGGGAGAAGTGGGAGACGCCCAGCGACAGCTTGAAATCATGGCTGAGTATACCTCGGGCGGCGACAAACTTCATATGGCCTACACGTTCGACTTTCTGGGGGGAACCTTTGACGCCGAACATTTCATCAAGTCTATTCGCAAGGCAGAAGAAACCGCACCGGAGGGCTGGCAATGCCTGGCTTTTTCCAATCATGATGTAAAACGCCATGTTTCCCGCTGGAGCAAGCATGGCGATGAGGGGCGCCTTGCCCGCCTTGCTGCGATGGTGCTGATGAGCCTGCGCGGCTCGGTGTGCCTCTACCAGGGCGAGGAGCTCGGCCTGACGGAAGCCGATATCGCCTATGAGGATATCACCGATCCTTATGGCAAGGAATTCTGGCCCAACTTCAAGGGTCGTGACGGATGCCGTACGCCCATGGTCTGGCAGGCCCAGGCCCACCTTGGCGGTTTCACCACCGCGCCTCGAAGCTGGCTGCCGGTCCCCGCCGATCACCTGACCCGGGCCGTTGATCACCAGGAACATATGGGCGAAAGTTCAATTCTGGGTTTTTACCGGCGTTTTATCCGCTTCCGCAAAAGTCAGCCGGCATTGACCGCAGGGGACATCACACTGGTTGAAGCTCCTCCAGATATTCTGGCCTTTACCAGAACCTGTGCGCAACAATCCCTGTTTTGCGTTTTCAACATGTCCGGCAAGGACAAGGTTTTTGATCTGCCAGGGGATATGAATCTTGAGAGTATCAACGCGCCCGGCTCGGTGGAGTTCAAAGATGAGTCCACCATCAATCTACCGGCTTTTGGCGCTCTGATTGCCTTGATTCAGGCCTGAACTACAGCCACATTTCGTTTGAAGGGGGAAGAATCATGACTGACCTGAAAATCACCAACCTCTATAAGGCTTATGGCAAGGTGGAGGTGCTCAAGGACATAAATCTGGAAATAAAGTCGGGGGAGTTTATCGTATTTGTCGGTCCATCGGGTTGTGGGAAGTCAACGCTTTTGCGTTGTATTTCGGGCCTTGAGGATATTACCAGCGGTGAATTGCAGATTGGCGGACGCCGGGTAAACGAGGTTGCCCCCTCCAAACGCGGTATTGCCATGGTGTTTCAATCCTATGCGCTTTATCCCCACATGACAGTCTATGATAACATGGCCTATTCCCTCAAACTCAGTGGCACGCCCAAGAATGAAATAAAGCGCCTCGTTACAGAAGCAGCGGAGAAGCTGCAACTCACCGATTATCTGGATCGCCTGCCCAAGGCCCTGTCAGGGGGGCAGCGCCAGCGGGTGGCTATCGGCCGCTCCATTGTGCGTGACCCCAAAGTATTTCTGTTTGATGAGCCCCTTTCCAACCTCGATGCGGCGTTGCGCGTGCAGATGCGCATGGAAATAGCGGCTTTGAGTGATAGCCTGCCCGAAACCACCATGATTTACGTGACCCACGATCAGGTCGAAGCCATGACCATGGCTGACCGCATCGTGGTATTGCGCAATGGACGGGTGGAGCAGGTAGGCACACCCATGGAGCTTTACGATCACCCCAATTCAGTTTTTGTTGCCGGGTTTATTGGTTCGCCCAAGATGAATTTTTTCACCGGAGATGTGGCAAAAAAATACGGGGCTATCACACTTGGAGCCCGCGCCGAGCATCTTGAAATTGTTGAAAAAGGCGACTGGTCCGGCAAGGTTGTTCATGTGGAAAACCTTGGTTCAGACAGCTTTCTTTATGTTGATATCGGCCAGGAAGAGCCCATCGTCGTACGCCAGTCAGGCCGGGCCACCAGTGGGCTGGGTGATATGGTTTCCATTGCCCCCATCGGCGCTCAGGTGCACAAGTTTGATAATGAGGGAAAGCCTGTATCAGTCTGAGCGCTTGGTCAGCGGTAAGGAAACGTGAGAAATGGCAGTCACCTTGCCGTGCCTGGGCGCTCTTTCAGGAGTGTTCGGGTGAGAATGATGACTGGAACAATACCAGCCACCACCAGCAGCAGCGAGGCCAGCCCGGCCTGCTCAATGCGTCCCCTTGAAGCCAGGTCGTGAATATAGATTGCTGTGGTTTCGATACCAAAGGGGCGCAATACCAGAGTTGCGGAAAGTTCCTTTAACGCATCAATGAACACAAGCAATGCTGCGGTTGCGATGGCGGGGCGCATCATGGGCAGCAATATTTGCCTGAATATCTGCCACCGGGAGTAGCCAAAGTTCCGGGCCGCATCATCCAGGTTGGGGGAAATCTTTTTGAAGCCGGCATCTATTGAGCCTTCTGCAACGGCCATGAATCGCACCACATAGGCAAAAACCAGTGTTGCCCCCGAGCCAGTGAGCAGCAGGCCGGTGGAGAGGCCAAACACCTCACGCATGCGCGCATCAACAAAATTGTCGAACGCCGCAATGGGCAGAAAAATTCCCAGTGCAATGATGGTGCCGGGCATGGCGTAGCCCACGGAGGCAAAACGCACCAGAAAGTTCATGAACCGGGTGTGGCGTACCCGCACCGCGTAACTTAAAAGCAACGCCAGGGCCACGGTCACGAGCGCTGCGATTAAGGCAAGCATGAGGCTGGTCGCCAGAGCATCCAGTAATCTGGGATCAAAGCCTGCAAAAACGTACCGGCTCGCATAACCGCTCAGAATGACAAAGGGCACACCGAACCCGAGCCCCACGGGAGCAAAACAAAGGATAAAGGCCAGCCCGGCTCTGGCTCCCGACAGTTTTATGCGCTCAAAGCGTATGGTTGCGCTGCTGCCGACTTCGCTGAACCGCTGCCTGCCCCGGGCCAGCCGTTCTCCGGCAATCAGCGCCAGAACCAGAAACAGCAGGATCAGTGCCAGTTGCGCTGACCCTGCCATATCCCCCTGATTGACCCAGATGGAAAATATTGAAAAAGTCAGGGTTTGAACGCCAAGATATTCCATCGCGCCTATGTCGTTGATCGCCTCCATCATTGCCAGAATGATCCCGAGCGCCAATGCGGGTCGCGCCAGCGGCAAGAGGATGTGTGTTAGAATCCGTCCCTGGTTTGCACCAAGCAACAGCCCGGCCTCGATCGCCCTCTTGCCCTGAACAAAAAAGATGGCTCGGACACTGAGAAACACATAGGGATAAAGCACAAGGGAGAGCACAAAGACCGCCCCCCACAGGGAGCGTATTTCGGGGAACCAGTAATCACGCGAGGAGGTGAACCCGCCCATTGTGCGCACAAGTGTTTGCACCGGGCCGGTGAAGGTGAAGAATTCAGTGAAGGCGTAGGCACTTATGTAGGTGGGTACGGCGAGAGGAAGCATAAGTGCCCAGATAAAAATCCTGCGCCCCGGAAACTCGAAAAAGGATACAAGCCATGCCGAAATTGCGCCAATAGAACCGGCAAACACCGCAAGCCCCGCCAACAGCAGAATGGTTGTCATGCTCGCTTTGGGCAGAATCGTGGCACTCAGGCGATGAAGGCTTTCAAGGTCTCCCGAAACGGCCATAACCAGCAACGCCAAAATCGGCATGGCAACGAACAGGGCAATCAGCCCCGAGCCCAGAACCAGCCCGCGGTCCTGACGAACCGCGGGCAGAGCAGATAAGGCGCTTGTGACTGATAGTTTAGCGGGCACCGGCATCCCTACCCAATATCAGTCATTAAAGCCGACTTTGTCGACCAGCCGGGAGGCTGTGTTGCGCAGGTCAGCGATGGTTTCAAGGGGGAGCGGGTCTGGTTTCAATTCGCCCATACTGCTGACCAGTTCGCTGGGTTTGGCCCCCGGCGTAAGCGGATATTCATAAACGCTCTGCGCGTAAATCTCCTGGGCTCTGACGCTGGATAAAAACTCCATGAGCGCCAGCGCCTCTTCCGGGTTGGGGGCATGGGCGGCCATGGCCATGCCGGAAATGTTCACGTGGGTACCGCGTTCATTGGCGTCAGGAAAGAGTACTTTCATCGAGGCCTCCCACTCCTGTTGTTCGGGGTTTTTCGCATTGGTGCGCATCAGGCCCACATAATAGGTGTATCCGATAGCCAGATCACACTCTCCTGAAAAAATTCCCTGCGCCTGCGCCCGGTCGTTTCCACTTGGAGAACGGGCAAGGTTTGCCTTGAGGCCGCGCAACCATTGTTCTGCCGCCTCTTCACCCTCATTGGCAATAATCGAGGCAAACAGCGCAATATTATAGGGATGCTGGCCCGAGCGGGTGCATATGCGCTCCGCCCATTTGGGCTCGGCCAGTTCAGCATAGGTAATGGAATTCTGCGTGACCCTCTCGCGTGAGGCATAAACAACCCGCGCCCGCATGGTCAGTCCGAACCAGTTGTTTTCGGTATCTCTGAACTGAGCGGGTATATTGGCTTTGATGACAGCACTCTCAACGGCCTGTGTCACTCCGGCATCCTTAAGGGCAATCAGTCGGCCGATATCAACAGTCAAAACCACATCAGCGGGAGAGTTGCGGCCCTCAGCCTTGAGGCGTTCTACCAGGCCGTTGCTCAGATTGAGCACGCGGGTTCTGATGCCCGTTTCTTCACTAAAGGCATCCAGAAGGGGGGCGATGAGTTCTGGCTGGCGGGAAGAATAGATATTGACTTCGCTGGCAGACGTTGCCGCTGGCAGCAAAACGAAAGCAGCAACAATTGCTACTCTGAAGGTGAGCTTCATTATTTTCTCCTGTTCCAAGGGGGTAAAGGCCCCGAGCAAGCAGGTGTACTTGTGCGACGTCTCTTCGTTCCTGTCAAGAAACGATTGAAAAACAATGAGTTAGGATAGCATCTTTTATTTAGAATGATTCAAGAAACGCTGAACATTCGGCTTTGTTATCAGCGCCCTACCGGCGGCAAGAGAGGGGCAATTACCGCGGCACAATGTCTTCCCGTGAAATTTGAATCAGCCCTTTTCTGATATGCGTTCTGCTGGAATGACCAGCGTCATCAGGGTACCGGTACCCGCTGAGGGATCAATGGAGAGCGAACATTCGTTGACCGCCAACAGCGAGCGGGTAAGCGTCAAACCCATGCTCGATTTTAAGGGTACCGTGCTTTCGCGGCGCTTCGTGTCCCCCTCGCGAAACACCACAAACCGGTCTTCGGATTCGCCCGGATGGGTGTCGGAATTGCGCACATGCACTCCAACAGAGCCATCGGGCTCCACCTGGGCCGACAAAATGACCTTGCCACCGGGTGGAGATTGATCAATGGCGCTGGCCAGCAGGTTCAGGATTGCCTGGCGCATTGTCGCGCGGTCGGCACTGACATTTCGAATATCCTCTGAAATTGCGCTGCGCACGAACACCTGCTGGTGATTGGCCTGACGTCGAACCAGCCTCAGACATTCATCCAGCAACTCACCCAGGTTGAAATCCAGCGCTTCAGCAAACTTGTCCTCGCTTTCAAGGCGCACATATTCGTCGATTTCATCCACCAGTCGGGATATCTCAAGACCTGCGCTTTTGATATCCCGGGCATATTCCCGATAGCGCTGGTTCTCCTGTTTCCCAAACGCTTCGGATTGCACCAGCTCTGAAAACCCGACAATTGAATTGAGAGGTCGCCGAATTTCCCGGCTCAAACGTTTCAGCATGTCGATGTCTGCTCGGCTGTCAGAGCCTGAAGCGGGCTTTGCGGGCCGGGCGGTTTTAGCAACGGTCCCGAAATAGCCGGAAACAAGTCCGGCACGTCCCTGCGTAAACAGGTTGATTTCCACAAGGGGCCTCATGGCCTGAATCCTGATATTGGGACGTGCTGTTTCAGCAAATTTTGCCGGTTGCGCCAGAAAATATGCGAGTTTTTTCTGGGCCCTTTCATCGGTCAATTCGCGGAGCGTTTTCCCGACCAGCTCAGAGGGTGTTTTCTCAAGCAATTGCGCCGCAAGTTTGCTGACCTGTGTGATGGCCCCTCTTCCGTCTGCTTCAAAATACCCCTCGTTTTGTGCTGCCGCCTGGGCCCGGACGAAGGCTTTGATGTTCAACTCCCCATCCGCATTCAAAGAGCTGTCCCGCTGAGCCGAGAGCATGAGTGCAGGGCGCCCCTGCCAGACAATCGTTTGCAAACGGGCACGGACCGGTACCTCTTGACCGTTCATGTCAAGCAGGTGTGCAACAGGACCCAGTGTTGCACTTTCATCCTCAACCTTGGGGAAGATGGCATCAAGACCGCCTTCGCGTAGCCGGGCGATACTGGGACTTCCCATGATGTCGGCCAGCGCCCTGTTGGCAAACAGAATTGACTGGTTCCGAAATATCAGGATTCCGACAGGCAGCCGGTTAAGAACCAGCAGTTCTTCGCTCAGCTTGATTGTTTTATCCGAAGTTCCCTTGTGTTTTGCGGTTTCAGTTTGCGCCACCACCTTGCGGCTCAATGGCTCAGGGGGCGGTGGAGTTTTCTCCGGTGCCTCGCCATCCCTGTCAACTCGATCCTTTAGCAGGCGCGACAACTCATCAAAATTGTAGCGCGCAACGCGGTCCACATCACGGTCATAGATCGGTTCGGAACCTGATTTATCCGTTACCTCTACCGGTGTTTTGTCAGTGTTCCCGGTTTCGGCCGCGCTCAAAGGGGACGTTTTGTTTTCAATGCTCTGGTTTTTTTTGGCAATAAAACCCCGTCCGGTCACGCGCCATTGGTCTGAGTTTTGTGAGGGCGTGTTTTCTGTTTCCAGCATCCCGAATTCTGCGCCTGGAAGAGCATTGGCAGTTTCTGTGGGCGTAGTTTGTTCCGCCCCATCAACCTCTAGCCCCAAAGGGGCAAACAGACTCGGACGATCAGCCAGTTGATCAAGCAATCCGCTTAGTTGTTTTTTTGAGGTACTTTTGGATTTAACTCTAACCGGGCCATGCTTTCCGGTTTTTTTGGTTTTAGTTTTTTGTTCGGAAATATCAGGGGCAATAGCCCCCTCTGCCTTATCGGAAGGCCTGACATCAGACCTGCTGCTGTCTGTTTCTCGTAACGCAAGGCCAAAACCTGTTTCGCCGGCATCCAGCACGGCCCGCCATTTTCCCCCCGGCTTGAATGTTTTGCTGCCCCATTCATGAAGGGCATGTTCGGAACCTGAAAAGCCCCGCCCTTTCTCGTCAAAAAACAGATGTTCGTTGTGGTTTTGGAACAAAGAGCTGGCAATTGGGTCGGGCAGTTCCAGATTTCGGAACAATGATTTTTCAATTTTTTCCACGCCGACAATCAAAAGGGCTTGCTCGCCATTTTCCAGATGCAGGGGTGTGCAGGTGCAAGTCGCTGAAACCGGTTTCTGGCCTACCAGAAACCTCACTCTTGCCAGACTGGGCAGGCCAGGGGTGCCCAGCCGCATCAGCCGGCGGACCTGCCCTTTGATGGGAATGGCCTCTTTTGGTTGTCGGCTCTTATGTTTTTTCCGTTTGGCCATAAACAGGCGGGCGGCAGGATTGCGCCAGATAAGCGTTTCTCCGTCCGGCGTCCACAGCCAAGCCGGACGTCGCTCAGCCATCCGGCTGAAGATCGCCCCTGCCGATACCGACCTGATCCAATCACTACTCATAAATCACTAAACTTCTTCGCTAAAGACTCCCGGCCTCAACCTCAATACCCCGCATTTGTCGAGAAACCTTTTACACGTTTGTGCCATTCCGGGACAAGGCGCGGGATTTGTTAACGTATTGTCAGGCTATAGAGTCAAGCAGACGGGGTCCAGATCGCCTGGCCATGTGGTCGGCATCAATAGATTCCATGGTTAAGATAAAAGAGCCGCTCCGGCTGAGGAAAAGAAGCAAATTCAACTCTTGTCAGTGCAGCATCAACGACATATGTTCCGCCCGTCTTGCAAGAGCAGACAAGTGCCGCCTTAGCTCAGTTGGTTAGAGCGCTAGAATGTGGATCTAGAGGTCCCCTGTTCGATTCAGGGAGGCGGTACCATCCTCTGAAAAATTGATTTCTTCCAATTCTGCAACAAGGCGGGAAGGCCTTTTCAAGGCCTGTTTTCTGCCGGGGGCCTGTCTATTGTGCCAGCCTGAGGGCTGCCAACTGATTTGCGATGTCGGAAAACACAGCATCCAGTTCACTTGGTTGCTCGGGGAAATATGCGTGAGCGACGCTGGTGGCGCAGTTTTCCAGCATGGTCCGGGTTGCATTGTTGGGCGGATTGAGCCCGACCGTGTAAACTGTAATATCCTGAGCTTTGGCATTGTTGCAGGATTCGATCGTTCTGACATTCATTTCCGCTATCATCTGGTTGCTCGACCAGCCCACGGCACCCAGGCGCCCGTTGAAGGGATAGCCATAGGGGGAGTTGTATGCAGCCCCGTTCATATTGTTGCGCGCATACATGGTATTCTGACCGTCAGTCATCACAATGAGCACCTTGGCGGTTGCTTCATCATATTCACCACCTTCGGTAAAAGGTTCGCCGGGGGAGAGTGCGCGGAAACCCCATATTGTGCCCATGTGGATGTTGGTCGCGCCGCGGGCTTCCATATCGTCGATGGCGTCAAGCACCGGCTGTTTATAGTTGGTCAGGGGCAGAAGTTCGGCGCTGGGGCAATCAAAGTTGGGACCCCAGGAGGCGGTGTTGATGTTCCCGTCATATTTGCACAAGCGCTCCTGGCGCTCACGGTCCGAGCCGCCGTTGATTCCGTTGCAGGCGGGGGCGTCATTGTCATCTTCATAGTCGGCCAGCCAGGTTGCCCAGGAATCAGGCGTATCCGGCGCGAAGGAGGGAACGAATTTGGTATCGGGATTGCTGTTTGTTGGCGGCGTGTCATCCGTGTCCAGATGGGAATCGGGTCCGGTTTGAGTATGTGGACGGGCATCAACGCACCCCCGCCAGCTCACGTTGTTAAGCTGATCATAAAGGGCCAGGCGGTTGACGTTCCCGTTAAATGGAGTGGAATCATCACTGTCATCATCAAAATTATCATTGGCGATGCTGGATTCACCCGCCACATCAAGCCAGCTGGCGTTGGAGTTGTCTGTTCCAATGTTCACAAAGCTGGTGAACGGCACAATGCCGATAAATACGTTGGACTGTGTCTCTTCGCCGTCAAACAGAATTTCCGCCGCATTTGAGGCAGCCGTTTTCAGGTTCGTCATGCGTGAGGAGGCTGCCATGGAGCCGGAATTATCCAGAACCATCATAACTTCGACCGCGAGTTTTTTGCGCGTGGCTTGCGCGGCGACCCGTGCGTTCATTTCCGAGATGCCGACCAGGGAAACAAAAGCCATGGGTACGGTCATCCGAGCCTGCAGGAATAAGGTTCCATCGGTGGTAATTGATTCTGCTGTCTCCATCTCAATGCTCACCCCTGAAGCGGCCATGCGCTCCTGAACCATATCTTCGGCCAGTACGCGGATCTGCTCATCGGTAAGGGAATAAATAGAGGGTTGTAGCGCTAAAACTGTGGCATCCAATGCAATTTGTGCCTGGGAGCGGGCCTGTTGCACACCCACATAGTCCACAACGGCACCCGAAGTTGCGACCATAACCACAGACAAGATGCCAAAAATGACGGCGAATACACCGCGTTCGTCTTTTTTGAAGCGATAGATCTTTTCAAGAAAAATGCCCATGCTGCGTCTTTTCACTTTAGCCGTTCAGGGGCAGGGTGGCACAACTTCCCTAAAGAGCGTTTAGCCCCCGGATAACATTTGCTTCAACTCTGTTGAGATCTTGTTAATAAATAGCGCCTCTGACCAAGGACCGTCCGGTCCTAAGACTATAAAACGATGACTTTGGCACCCAGACGCACCCGGTTATAAAGGTCTTTAACGTCCTGGTTGGTCAGGCGGATACAGCCTGAAGATACGTTCTGTCCGATGGTCCATGCCTGGCTCGTACCGTGGATGCGATAGAGCGTTGAACCCAGATAGAGTGCACGTGCTCCAAGAGGGTTATCCGGCCCCCCCGGCATAAACGCAGGTAGTTCCGGTTCACGCAGGCGCATTTCAGCTGGCGGGGTCCAGCCCGGCCATTCCCGCTTGGCCGAAACCCTGTTGGTCCCGGTCCATTCAAAACCCTCTCGCGCCACGCCGACGCCATAACGTAAGGCCCGGTTTCCGGGCAGGACAAGATAAAGGAACTTCTCGGCGGTATTCACAATAACGGTGCCAGGACGTTCGTTCGTCCGATAGGCTACGATCTGGCGCAGATATTGGGGGCTGGTCGTTTTATTGCTGACCAGCGCCAGCCCGTTGCCGGGCGTTGAAGTGGTAAGGGTCATGCCCGCCGGCGGAGGATAGGAAACGGCGCTCTGTCCGGCCCATGCAGGTGCAACCACCCCGCTTGGCAATAAAAGCAAAACAAGAGCAAGCGCTGTCGCCTGTTTGAAAACATTCATCCATCATCTCCAAATAACTTCAGGCCGGGCGATGAGTATCTCCCCGGAAATTTGAAAGAAATTTAATCAGAAATGGGAAATTTGGCGTAAAGCAGGTTGGTTAACTCTGCTATAAGAATTATGGTTTTCAGATAGTTAACAAGACTGTTCTGCGCCAGGGCAAGTCGACATTGCTTGTTGGGAGCCTACAACAAAATCTGTTCGTCGTCTGCATCGTCCTCCGGTTCGTCATTTGAAATTCCTGTCGTGACTTTTGACAGGGCACCTGATATGGCGCGGGAAAGTTGCTTTGCATCAAACGGCTTAATGAGAATTTCCTTCACACCCAACTCCTGGATACGCGTGATATTTTCGCGTGTGGCATAGGCTGTCGAAATGATAATGGGAATATCCCTGGGGCAGTTTACCTGTCCCTCCCGCGCCAGCCGAATAAACCCTGCTCCGTTTATTTCAGGCATATACCAGTCTAAAAGTACGAAATCGATACTTTGGTTGTGCAGCAACTGCAACCCGGCGGCACCATCCGGTGCCTCCAACACGGTGCCGATGCCCAGCTTTTTAAGGCACCCCGCCGCCAATGATCGTGAATAATCATTATCCTCGACGATCAGTCCGCATAACTGCGCTGGTATGATCAAAGTTCCCCCCTGGATATTTTCTGCGCAAAAGTATTTGAAGCCCTTGCCACATAAAAACCCTGTGCCAATAAGTATATTGCGTGGGGCGTGTCAAGTATGAGGGAGCAGGCATGAATGAAACCAAGAACAACCGCTGTCCATGGCCGGGGGATGACCCGTTTTATATATCCTATCACGATAAGGAATGGGGCTGGCCGGTAATCGACGACCAGCGTTTGTTTGAAAAAATCTGTCTTGAAGGTTTTCAGTCCGGTCTGTCCTGGATCACCATTTTGCGCAAACGAGAGGGTTTTCGCAGCGCCTTTGCTGGCTTTGATTTTGAGCAAGTCGCAAAATTTGGCGAGCGCGATGTGGATCGCCTGCTTCAGGACACCGGCATCGTCCGCCACCGGGGCAAAATCAACGCAACCATCAACAATGCCCGGCGCGCGCTCGAACTGCGCGACGAATTCAGCTCGCTCGCCGCCTATTTCTGGGAGTTTGAGCCAAAGCCACAAAACCGCCCCCAAGAGCTGAGTTGGGAAACACTCAAAACCATGGGCACAACCGAAGAATCCATGGCCCTTTCCAAGGATTTGAAAAAACGCGGCTGGAAATTTGTCGGTCCCACCACCTGTTATGCCTTCATGCAGGCCATGGGGCTGGTCAATGACCATATAGAGGATTGTTTCTGCCGTGCAGAGATTGAAACGGCCCGCAATGACTTCATTCGGCCCTGATTATCCCCTCCATCCTGTTGTTCTTGCCCGCTTCCCCTCAATCCGCTAAGAGCGGCCAGCATTGAACAACAGGCACCCATCATGGCCAAAAAGCAAAAAACATTTCGCACCAAGGCGCGGCTGCCGCGCGGGTTTGGCGACCGTTCGGCAAATGATATTCGCAGCACCGAACGCATGGTGGCAAAAATCCGCAAGGTTTTTGAGCTTTACGGCTTTGATGCGCTGGAAACCCCGTTTTTTGAATATACCGACGCGCTGGGCAAGTTTCTGCCCGATACCGACAGGCCCAATACCGGGGTGTTCTCGTTGCAGGACGATGATGAACAATGGATGAGCCTGCGCTATGATCTGACGGCGCCGCTGGCCCGCCATGTGGCTCAGAACATCAACGAAATTGCCATGCCCTACCGCACCTACCGGCAGGGCTGGGTGTTCCGCAACGAAAAGCCGGGTCCCGGACGTTTTCGCCAGTTCATGCAGTTTGATGCCGATATTGTCGGCGCGCCCGGCGTTCAGGCCGATGCGGAAATGTGCATGATGATGGCCGACACCATGGAGGCGCTGGGCATAAAACGCGGCGATTATGTCATCCGGGTCAACAACCGCAAGGTGCTCGACGGGGTACTCGAAGCTATCGGCGTCACCGACGAAGCGCAAAAGCTGGCGGTGCTCAGGGCCATCGACAAGCTCGACAAGTTCGGCATCGAGGGCGTCAAACTGCTGCTTGGCAAAGGTCGCAAGGACGAGAGCGGCGATTTCACTGAAGGTGCGGGGCTAGGTGAGGGGCAGATTGAATTTATGCTACAGTACCTTCAAGGTACTGGGCCGGAAGGTGAAAGTGTATATGATATTTTAATGGCTAGAATCGCAGGAGGGACGGGCGACTTAACCGGTAACTATGAAGGCGCTCGTTTGGCCGGGGACGGGCAACAGGAGCTAAGAAATATTGAAGACCTTTTACTCGCCTTAAACTACGGTCCCGACCGAATCCGCATCGACCCCTCCTGCGTCCGTGGTCTCGAATATTATACCGGCATGGTCTATGAAGCCGAGCTGACTTTTCCTGTCAAAAATGAAAAAGGTGAAGAGGTCGTGTTTGGTTCTGTCGGCGGCGGCGGGCGTTATGACGGGCTGGTGCAGCGCTTCACCGGCCAGAAGGTTCCCGCAGCCGGCTTTTCCATTGGCGTGTCCCGCCTGATGACGGCCCTGAAAAACCTCGGCAAGCTCGACGACATTGAAATGCCCGGCCCGGTGGTGGTCTGTGTCATGGACCGGGACCGGATTGGCTCGTACCAGAAAATGGTCGCCGAAATGCGCAATGCCGGTATTCGGGCCGAGATGTATCAGGGCAACCCGAAAAATTTTGGTAAGCAATTGCAATATGCCGACAGGCGCAATTCCCCTGCCGCCATCATTGAAGGCAGTGACGAGCGCGACAAGGGCATCGTCCAGATAAAAGACCTGCACGAGGGCAAAAAGGCTGCCGCCGCCATTGCCGACAACAAAACCTGGAAATCCGAACGCCCCGGCCAGTTCGAGGTGGACCGCGCCGATATGGTCGCGGAAATCAAAAAACTGCCAGCCGTAAGGGCCTGGCTGGACGCCAAAAAGTGAGCACCGGTGCGCGCCAGCGTCGCAATGCCCTGACCGCCCTTGTTTCGGGGAAGGGCATGGTGCTCGCCAACCCGCCAACCCTGCTGCCGGCCGGTGATTATTTTGACCTGGCCGGGGAGGAGTTCGGCTCCCGCCTGTTGTTGACAACCGGCGCTGATGGCAAGGAATATTGCCTCAGGCCAGATTTCACCCTGCCCATTGCCAAAGCCTATATTGCCGCTACCGGCGACACCCCCGCCGCTTTCTCCTATCTGGGGCCGGTGTTCCGCCAGCGCGCTGAGGGACCGGCAGAATTCGAACAGGCCGGGCTTGAACTCATCAACCAGCCCGACCCCGACAAGGCCCTTACCCGTGTGTTTGGTTTTACCGCTCAAGGGCTTGCCCTTTATGATGTCGATGCGCCTGCCGTTCGGCTGGGCAGCGTGGCTCTGTTTGAAGCGCTGCTCGAGGTTGCTGATATGCCGCCCGTCTGGCGCCCGCGCCTGCGCCGCCGCTTTGGCAGCGCCAGAGCCATGCAGGCAAGTCTTGAGCGCCTTGCCAGTCTGGAGGGAACCGCAAAAACCCCGGCCGACAAGTCCCGGGATGATCTGGTTGGGGACATCACCGGACAAATGCTTGAAAGCGGCCTGTCGCTGGTTGAAAGCCGTTACCCCGAAGAAATCGCTGACCGTTTTATGGAAAAACAGGCGCTGGCCGCCGCCAGAGTGCCCGAACAGACCATTGCCCTGCTGCGCGCCTATCTGGAGATTTCCGGGCCGGTCGAACAGGCGCTTGGAGAGGCTGAGGAACTGTTTCATGCCAACGGCCTTTCACTCGAAAAGCCGCTGGCGGGTGTGAAAGCGCACGCAAAAGCGCTGGCCGCGCTCCTGCCTGACGCGGGTCTGAAATTTGAGGCCGGCTTTTCGCCGCGCCTGCATTATTATACCGGGCTGGTTTTTGAGATTGCCGGGCAGGGCGGCGACATTCTTGCTTCGGGCGGGCAGTATGACCGCCTGCTGCAAAGCCTTGGGGCCGAAAGGGAAATCCCCGCCTCGGGCTGTGCCCTCTGGGTCGAGCGTCTTGAACAGGAGGCAGGCTTGTGAGTGCAAAACCAGAGGGCGAAATCATCCTTGCCGTGCCCTCCAAGGGTCGGCTCGAAGAACAAAGCCGCAAGGTGTTTGCCGACGCCGGTCTGCCCATCGAACGCCCCGGCGGTGCCCGTTCCTATCAGGGAAAGATTGCCGGGCAGTCCTATATTGTCGTGCGGTTTCTGTCCGCCGGAGAAATCGCCCGCGAGCTGGTTCGCGGCAATCTGGATATGGGCATCACCGGCACCGACCTCATCCACGAGGCAAGCCGGAACGGACCGGACAAGGTGATTGTTGCCAAAGCGCTGGGCTTTGGTCAGGCCGATGTGGTTGTCGCTGTTCCTGACGTGTGGCTGGATGTTTCAGCCATGTCCGACCTCTCGGACGTGGCGGCGGATTTTTCTTCCCGGCACGGGCGCTGGCTCCGGGTGGCGACCAAATATGTCAATCTTACAAGGCGCTGTTTCGCTGCCCACGGCATTGCCGAATATAAAATCGTTGAAAGCCTTGGGGCCACCGAAGCCGCTCCCGCCTCGGGCGCTGCCGACCTGATTGTCGATATCACCTCCACCGGCTCCACCCTCAAAGCCAACGGCTTGCGGGTGCTGGAGGATGGGGTGATATTGAAAAGTGAGGCTAGTCTGGTGGTGTCGCGCACCCGGAATCTCAGTGAGCGGAGGCAGGCTTTGCTCGACCGGGTACTTGGCGCATTCAGAGCGGACTGAAGCGAGCGAAAAGCGAGCCGTCACCCATGCGATGCCCCGCCATTTGGAGCAGCGCGTATTTCACGGGTCGTGAGAAATGCGTTGCGCCCCGCGAGGCTAAAAAACCTCTAACGCTCAGACCTGAAAATCCAGTTTTTTGCCAGTGCGAAATTTATCGCCAGTCCGACAATAGAGCCGATAGCTACGCCAATGACTGGCCATGCGGCCACAATATCAACGAAATAGACCAGCGCTGCGTAAGACGCGTAGTTGGCGCTCCCCCCCGCGATCATGGCGGAGAAATAGCGCCCGAACTCACGGGGCAGCGTAAGGCCGCTCTCCCTGTTGGCGAAGGTGAAAAACTTGTTGCACACAAAGGTCGTCAATACCGCCAGAGCAAACGAAACCAATCGCCCGACATAAGGGCCAAGCACTCCGTCAACCAGCACCAATACTCCGGCATCAACCATAAAGCCGACAATGCCGACCAGCGAAAACCTGAGAAAATGAGAGTTCGTCAGCTCTTTCAGTCTTTTGCCCTCACGCCGGGAACGCTGAGATAGGTCAGCCGTTTGGCCTCGGACCGGCCCGTGACTACGCTGTCCAGAATAACCGCGGTAATCGCCATCAGCATCGCGCCCAGCATGATGATGCCGGCAAGAAAGGCGGTGGGGAAGCGTGGCACCAGCCCGGTCTGCAAAAACTCGAACACAATCGGCAGGCCCAGAACCAGCGAAGCAATGGCCATGGAAAAGGCCAGCATCAGATTGACCTGACGGGGACGTTCGCGAATGAGCAGCCGCAATATGGCTTTGGCGATGCGGGCACCGTCCTTGTAGGTCGAGAGTTTGCTGACTGAGCCTTCGGGGCGGGCCGAATAGGCAGTTTCAATTTCGGCGTAGGGCGCGCGCAGTTCCAGTGCGTGGATGGTCAACTCGGTTTCAATCTCGAACCCCCTGGAAAGAGCGGGAAACGATTTGACATAGCGCCGGGAAAATACCCGGTATCCCGAAAGCATGTCGGTAAAACCTTCGCCGAAAATCTTTGCGACGGTCCCGGTCAGCAGGCGGTTTCCGAACGTGTGTCCGAAACGGTATATCTGACCAGCCCCAGCAGGTTTTCGAGCCCCCACCACCATGTCCAGACGCTCGTCGATAAGTTTGTCAATCATGGCCGGGGCAATACCGGTTTCATAGGTGCCGTCCCCATCGGCCATTACATAGATGTCGGCTTCAACATCAGCAAAGATGCGCCGTACCACATTGCCTTTGCCCGGAATTGGCACCCGGATAATGCTGGCTCCCGCCGCGCTTGCCCGGCTCGCAGTGGCATCGGTGGAGGCGTTGTCGAACACAAATATCTTGGCCTGAGGAATAGTGTCGGCAAAGGCCCTGACTACGTCCGCAATGGCCGTTTCTTCATTGTGGCAGGGCAGTACCACCGCTACACGGTGTCCGCGATAGGTTTTGTCCATCTCCGCCTCCCGGCGCGGTTTCGGGCCCATAGTGAATTGATGATGTCACTATCTTGCTAACAAAACCAAAAAAGCACTCACCCATTTCAGCTTGGTTGCATTATGTGTGCGATAAGGTCGCAAAAGAGGCGCGAAGCCTTATAGCTTCGCGCCTCTTTTTCCGGGTTCAAGACTGGGAAGTCAAAACCCTGGAACTGTGCCGGGCCGGTCGGGCCGACCCAACGCCTGATAATTCGGCTGTGCGTGCCGGGCTTTTTAGAAGCCCATGCCACCCATGCCGCCCATGCCACCCATGTCAGGTGCGCCACCCATTGCAGGAGCTTCGTCCTTGGGGATTTCAGCAACCATGGCCTCAGTGGTGATCAGCAATGAAGCAACCGATGTGGCATCCTGCAAAGCGGTGCGAACCACTTTAACCGGGTCGATAATGCCCATCTCGATCATGTCGCCATACTCGCCGGTCTGAGCGTTGTAGCCAAAGGTCTGGGACTTGTTGTCTACAACCTTGCCCACCACAACAGAGCCCTCGTCACCGGCATTCTCGGCAATCTGACGGATGGGGCCTTGCAGTGCACGGCGAACAATGTTGACGCCTGCGTCCTGATCGGCGTTTTCGCCCTTGGCCTTTATGGCACCAGCAGCACGCAAGAGGGCTATGCCACCTCCTGAAACGATGCCTTCTTCAACGGCAGCACGAGTTGCATTCAAAGCGTCTTCCACGCGATCCTTGCGCTCTTTTACTTCGACCTCGGTTGCTCCGCCGACCTTGATAACGGCTACGCCACCAGCCAGTTTGGCCAGGCGTTCTTGCAGTTTCTCGCGGTCGTAGTCGGAGGTTGTTTCTTCAATCTGTGCTTTGATCTGCTCAACACGGCCCGTGATATCTTCCTTGGAGCCCGCGCCATCAACGATGGTTGTGGTTTCCTTGGTGATGTCGACAACTTTTGCCGTGCCAAGCATGTCAATGGTCACGTTTTCGAGCTTGATGCCCAGCTCTTCAGAGATCACCTGACCACCAGTCAGAATTGCGATATCCTCAAGCATGGCCTTGCGGCGGTCGCCAAACCCGGGAGCCTTCACGGCACAGACTTTAAGTCCGGCACGCAAACGGTTGACCACCAGAGTGGCAAGGGCTTCGCCGTCCACGTCTTCTGCAATGATAAGCAGGGGACGCTGGCTTTGCACAACAGACTCGAGAATTGGCAACATGGCCTGCAGGTTGGAGAGCTTCTTTTCGTGGAGAAGAATAAGGGGCTCTTCCAGGTTTGCGGTCATTTTTTCCGCATTGGTCACAAAATAGGGTGACAGGTACCCGCGGTCGAACTGCATGCCCTCAACCACTTCAGTCTCGGTTTCAAGCGACTTGGCTTCTTCAACGGTGATCACACCCTCATTGCCAACACGCTGCATGGCATCGGCAATCTGCTCGCCGATTTCACTTTCACCGTTGGCGGAGATGGTGCCGACCTGAGCAATTTCAGCTTCGGTCTGGATAATCTTTTTCGCGCTGCCAAGGCTATCGACAACTTCCTTGACTGCAAGGTCAATGCCACGTTTCAGGTCCATGGGGTTCATGCCAGCCGCAACGGCCTTTACGCCCTCATTGACGATCGACTGAGCCAGAACTGTTGCCGTGGTTGTGCCATCGCCGGCTATGTCATTGGTCTTGGAGGCCACGGCACGCACCATCTGGGCGCCCATATTTTCAAACTTGTCATCAAGTTCTATTTCTTTTGCAACTGTCACACCGTCTTTGGTGATACGCGGTGCGCCAAAGGACTTGTCCAGAATGACATTGCGACCTTTGGGGCCGAGCGTAACCTTTACAGCGTTGGCAAGAATATTCACGCCGCGCAACATCTTGTCGCGGGCTTCGGTGGAGAATTTGACTTCTTTAGCAGCCATTTTAATGGAGCTCCTGATCGGAATTGATAAAAAAGGACGGAAGGAAGGGTTTAGTCTTCGATCACGCCCATGATGTCACTTTCTTTCATGATCAACATGTCTTCATCGTTGATCTTGATTTCTGTGCCAGACCACTTGCCGAACAGAACACGATCGCCAGCTTTAACATCAGGGGCGATGTGTTTGCCGTCTTCATCACGGGCACCCGGCCCAACAGAGATGATGACGCCTTCGGAAGGTTTTTCTTTTGCGGTATCTGGGATGATAATGCCGCCGGCAGTTTTCTCTTCGCTGTCGACGCGCCGGACAACCACCCGGTCATGAAGGGGACGAAAGCTCATGCTCACTCCAATTTCTGTCTTGATCTGTTGCGTTAATATGACGTCTTGTTAGCACTCGTCATTATAGAGTGCTAACAGCCAACCGGGGATATAGGGTTGCAAACGAAGGGTGTCAAGTTTTTGCCCTCCAAAATGTTTCGTCATGCCTTCACGTCGTATTGCCTTGATTTCTGCCGCCAATACTGGCTCACCAGGGCATCACAAAAACCCGCACTTTTTGTAAGAAGGAGCTGCCCATGGCTAAAAATGCAGGGATAAAGATATACCAATCGTGCCAAGCTCAGGCCCGGTGAGGGTGATGTTCAGTGGACATAGGGTTGCCTGTTCAACCCCGGCGCTGGACCTCAGGGAAGGGGAGTATCCCATTGCCACTTATATTCTGCGCAGATGTTGTGCAAAGGTTTCTGCTCCCCTTGGAACACACAAGCAACTGCCCCTGCAAGGGCGATGCATCCCATTTCGATCTGGTGGGTGTTGAAAAAATTTCACCTGATGCCGTCTGGTACTATGCTGATCCCTGCCCGTTGGCCGCGCAGATAAAAGATCATGTTGCCTTCTGGGGCGCAGATATTGCCTATCTGACCTGAACGAATGGCGCTCATGCTACCTGTTGTTTTAGCTGCTGCATCTGCTCCCAGGCTGCCTGCTTGCGGTAGATGGTTGAAGGGCTGATCTCCAGTGCGGCGGCGGCTTGGGCGATGTTACCGTCAAATTGAGCCAGCGCATCCTCGATTATGCGTTGCTCCTGATGCCACATGGGCCGGATTGGTTGAGGTTTTTCCATGCACGGGCCTTCGGGCGTGTGCACTTCCCGGGTTTCAATATCTGCTGCTGAAATCATATCGGCAGTAATTTCAGACCCCTCGAACATGACAACAACACGCCGGATAAGGTTTTGAAGCTGCCGCACGTTCCCCGGCCATTCCCGAGCAACTATCATATCAGCTGCATTCTGGGAAAAACCCTCAAAATGCTTGTTTTCCTCGCCCGAGTAGCGCTTGAGGAATGTCTGTGCCAGGGGCAGAATGTCTGCGGGGCGTTGCCTGAGCGGGGGCAGGTGTATGGGCAGAACATGCAGACGATAAAACAGGTCTTCCCTGAATTTCTTTTCCGCAATCATCTGCATAGGATTTGAATTTGTGGCGCAAATCACCCGGACGTCTACGGGTCGGGATGTAGCTTCACCAACCCGGGTTATGGAGCCGGTCTGCAAAAACCTGAGCAGCTTGGCCTGCAGGCCGAGATCCATCTCACCAATTTCATCAAGGAACAATACGCCCCCTTGCGCCAGTTCGGCAGCTCCGGACCTGTCATGGGTGGCTCCGGTATAAGCACCGCGCGCAACACCGAATATTTCACTCTCCATCAGGTCACGCGGGATAGCGCCGCAATTTATGGCGATAAAGGGTTTGTTGGCACGAGTACTGCGCTTGTGCAGTGCTTCGGCGCACACTTCCTTGCCCGTCCCGCTTTCTCCGGTAATGAAAACCGGAGCGGGAGAGGGCGCGATGCGTTCAATTTGTTCGTAAATAATCCGCATCTGGTGAGACGTGCCCACAAAACCCTCAAAGTCAGGTGAAAAAAGGCCGTCCCTGTCGGCATTGAGCGCCCTGGCATTGCCGTGGCGATGGCCAAGTTCTGCAATGCGGGTGGACAAAGCGGCGTAGTTGATGGGTTTTGCGATATAGTCATGGGCTCCGGCGCGCATGGCAGCAACTGCCACTGATACCGAGCCCCCTTCTGATAGGGCAATGACCAATGCGGAACCAGCGGCACGGCTGACAAGAGAAATGCCCTCTTCGGCGGAGGAGAGATTGTGGCTTAGGCTTTCAACATCGGCAAGAACGATGTCGAAGTCCTGAGTGCGCAATAACGAGCTTGCCTGTTTTCCTGAAGCGGCATGGCTGACGGAATGGCCCGCGCCAAACTCATTTTCCAGATTGTCCCGCATCACCCGGAAGGATGCGGGATCGTTCTCGATCACCAGAAAACTGACGCCTGCTTCAGATCCGTTTGCGGATCGCATGATTTATAGTCTCCCTGTTCTGGGGTATACGCAACTGTTCCACACTCCAGTTTGTGCCAACAGGGTAAATAAAGTGTTTGGGTCTTTTGCATTTTGCCTGCAAAGTGATTTTTTTAAGCGCTATCGGCCCGCCGCAATGCTTCAACGAACAGCCGCAAGCTGCTATGTAAAAGGCGAGCGAATCTTAAGCGCTGAAGGGGAAAGGGATTGGATCAGGTGCAGGGCCTCGTCTACCTATTTATTGCAGCCATCAGCATTGCCATCGCCGGTACTGCGTATTTCGGGCTGACCTTTACTCTGATTGAAGCTCTTCTTGCCGGGATTATCGGACTGGTTTTCTGCCTGTTCATGCTTGAACGCATCCTGCGCCAGCGGGATCAGCAACGCCTCGAGCGCTCTATTCAGGACCTCTCACGGCTTCTTTCAACAGATGCTCAGGCGGGGCAGAACCTGAGCCGGCGCATGAACGAGTTTGCAGATCTTGAGTTGGGCTCGCGGGTAGAGGTGCTTGAAGCTGATGTTTCCGTATTGGGGACGGTGGTGCGTGAACTCGCAGAAACCCTGGCGGATTTTGAAAAAGAGCGCAGGCAGACAGATTTGAGCGAAGAAAAAAGGCGTGGCGGAATTGAGTATGTCTCGGTGGAGAAAAAAAAGCCTGCAGAGCCGGTAATTCCCCCCGAGATTCTGCGTGAAGCGTTGGCTGATGACCGTCTTATCCATCACATATTGCCCATTATTACGCTGCCCCAGCGGCGAACCCATGGCTATGATCTGGTACCCCGTCTGATGCTTGAGGACAATGAACTGGCTGAGGGTTCCGATTTTCTGCCCCTGAAAGGCGGGCAGGATCTTGTTGCCCAGATTGAGGGCATGGCCCTGATGGACGCTATAACCATTGCCCGGCGTTCAAAAACCGGTGGGGAGCCGGTTGCGATTTATGCACCGATTTCCATGGCAACCATCTCCAGCAAACAATCGCGTAATCAACTCATGGCTATTCTTGATGCCAACCGTGCCATTTCTGACCTGCTTAACTTCTCCCTGACAGAGGAGCAGTGGCAGGAGGCGCGCGCCAATGATGCCCCAGCCCTGAAAGCCATGGCCAAAAGCGGTATCGGCTTCTCCCTTTGTGATGTGAAATCACTTCGCCTGAATTATTCGGAACTAAAGAACCTCGGGGTCCGTTCGGTGCGGGCTGACGCAAAAATGTTTATAGACAATCCTTCTCATTACACCGATTTTCATACAGCAGACATCGCTGCCTATGTAAGCCGCTTTGAGGTTGACCTGATCATGGTAAATGTTACGACAGAGCAGCAGGTGCTCACACTTGTTGATGATGGCATCGGTTTCGCGCAAGGGCCCTATCTGGCCAAAGCAGGGCCCATTCGCTCTGACCTGCTGTCCCAGAGTGATGATTTTTTGCAAATCAACCTGGCTGGCCAATAGAGCGTGTCACCGATAATAAACCAGATTATCGGAAAAAATAACACACTCGAACATCACAGCCGGAAACGTCTTCCCCCTGAACCCTTAATCCTCCTCTTCTCCTGCCTTGGAATCAAGATTTTGACAAACGTTACCGGAGCCCTGAAGGGCTTGCATGAAATTGCTGACAATTATGATGTTATTCTGTGTGATATCTGGGGAGTGCTGCACAACGGGGTGGCCCGGCACCCTGAAGCTGATGTCGCGTTGAGGAAATTCAAAGGCAGGGACAAAAAAAACATTCCCCGTGTTGCGCTGGTCACAAATATGCCCCGCCCCCTTGCGGATGTGGTTGCTATGCTGGAAAGCCTTGGCATTGGAGATGATGCCTATGATGCAATCTCCAGTTCCGGCGATGTCGCAAGGGCAGAGATTTTACGCTATGCAGGCAAGAATATCCGCCATGTCGGCCCCTCACGACTGGAAAGTCTGTTTGCCGGAATTGATGTAAAGCTTGGCGATGCACAAAGTGCTGTAGCAATTATCGTCAGCGATGTGGATTCCGATATATTCGCTGCTGGCGGATATGATGCAGAGATGGAAATCTGGCTGGCGCGCAAACTGCCGATGATTTGCGCCAACCCGGACAAAGTTGTCGAAGTCGGCAACACGCTGCGCTATTGTGCCGGGGCGCTGGCCGACATTTATGAGGCACGCGGCGGTGAGGTGGTGATGGCGGGCAAGCCCTTTGCGCCCATTTATGAGTACGCGCTGAAAAAGCTGGAGGCCCTGTCTGTGCCGCGCGCCCGTATCCTGAGCATTGGCGACGCCGTGCGCACCGACGCGGCGGGCGCAGCTCTTCAGAAAGTAGATTTTCTGTTCATTTCAGGTTCGGTTCACGCCGGGGAATTGGCAACAGCCGGGGGTGCCAATGATGCCAATATTGAGGCGCTGATAGCTCCCACCGGGGCGCGTCTTGCAGGACATATGCCGATGCTGGTCTGGTAGGCTCGCCGGCACGCCTTTAGGCCCTGCCTCTAAAACAGCGCATCAATATCAGATTGGCTGGCGCCACCCGATGTTGGACCGTGCAGCAATTGCTTTTCCTTGGATTTTTCAGATTCGGTGAGAACCGGCGCTGTTTTCCCTGCGTGGCTGTCCATCATCTCGCACAGAATGTTGATGCGCTCTTCAATGACTTCGAGCGTATCCACCACCTTGGTGATGCGTTGACCCGTGATGTCCTGAAAAGAACAGGCTTCAAAAACCGCCATCATCCGGTCGGTGACCAATTCGCGATATTCCTTTTCGGGCTTATCCTCCGCTGCCAGAACCGCCTCAGCGGCGCCCATGATGGAATTGGTGGCAAACTCGGTGGCCTTGACCACCTCTGAAAGCTCCTTGCCCACTTCAGGAATGCGATTGTCGGCGATATCGTCCGCATGAACCTTGGAAATATCCTGCCGCAGACTTTCAATTTTCATAAGAATACCGCGCAACTCCTTTTGCAGGGTTACGTCAATACGCCGGAGCAGGGGTTGCAGGGAGCTTGTCAGTAACTCGGCAACACTAATGACATCGGTAAGTGTCATCTGTTCGGAAGAAGAGTTTTTGAGCCTGTCGCCCAGGTCAACGATGGTCTGGACCACCAACTCGTCATTTGCCACTTCAACTGGGCCGGGTTGCACTTTTTTTGCTGCTTTGCCCGGTTTTTTTGCAGGCTTGTTTAAACTTCTTGCTGTGCTGCCCATGTCTTAAGCTCCAAATACCGCGTCAATTTTGCCCTTGAGGGTCTGCGCGTTGAACGGTTTGACGATATAATTGTTCACACCGGCCTTTTTGGCGGCAATGACGTTTTCTGTCTTTGATTCAGCCGTCACCATGATGAAGGGCAGGCGTACGGTCTCTGCCCGCGCCCGCACCTGGCGCAACAGGTCGTAACCGGTCATAGGCTCCATGTTCCAGTCTGATATGACCAGCCCGTATTGCTTTTTCTGTATCATGGCGAGAGCCTGACTGCCGTCAGAAGCATCATCCACATTTTCATAACCCAGCTGTTTGAGCAGATTACGCAGGATGCGCACCATTGTTGAATAATCATCCACAACAAGGATTGGCGAACTGGTGTCGAGTGACATATCTAACCCCCGGGGTACTTTCATGAACGCGCGCCGTAGATTTGGGCGCATCTTCCAAACTCAGGCGCAAGGCTAGCCGGGGGCATTAAAGCGCCCGTAAAGTCCGGGATAGGTAGATTTTTCTAGGGTGAAATACATAGAAATGCAGACATTGGCTTTTCTGCTTCAGTACACGCTTGCAAACTGCGCCCGGAACAGGCAGTTTCGCCCGAAAAATCAAACGGTGCCTTTGCAAGGGAGCGGTTCTATTGAGTGAGTTTTGGGCCCTTGACGGCCTGGAGAAAGTTCCGGCGGACTTGAAGGGGTGCGTGGTTGCCATCGGCAATTTTGATGGTGTACATCTTGGTCACCAGTCCGTAATCGAGCGCACCATGCGCCTGGCTGCCGCCGAAAACAAACCGGCGGTGATGCTGACTTTTGAGCCGCACCCCCGCGACCTGTTTGCCCCTGAACCCTTCATGTTCCGGCTCACCGATGGTAAGGCCAAGGCCCGGCTGGTCAGGGCACTGGGCATGGATGCCATCATTGTGATGGAGTTCACAAAACATCTGGCTTCCCTGGAGGCAGAGGATTTTGTCGAACAGTTTCTGGTTTGTGCCCTTAAAGCCTCAGCAGTGGTTGTTGGTAATGACTTTCACTTCGGCAAGGCCCGGCGCGGCACCCCGGAGTTCTTGAAACAGGCGGGGGAAAAATCCGGCTTCAACGTGCTTCAGCTTCCCCTGCTGGAAACGGAAAACGATGCGGTATCCTCCTCGCGCATCCGCGCCTGCCTGAACACCGGTGAGCTTGATATGGCCAATGCGCTTCTGGGTTATCACTGGCAATTGTCCGGCGAAGTGGTGCTGGGAGACCAGCGTGGGCGCGAACTGGGTTATCCCACTGCCAATTTCAAACTGCCCGCCACCTGCCTGCTGGCCCAGGGTGTTTACGGGGTGCGCGTTCGGCTGGGGGAACGCCTGTTTGATGGCGTTGCCAGTTTTGGAAAACCCATGTTTGATATTCACCACAGTCCCTTTGAGGCGCACATATTTGACTTTGACGAGGATATTTATGGTCAAACCATCGAAGTCGCGCTAGTAAACCATATCCGGGGGCAAATGACCTTTGAGGGGTTAGAGGACTTAATCGTGCAAATGGACGACGACAGCAAAAAGGCAAAAGCCGCGCTGGCAAAAGTGCAGCCGCTGACGCCGCTCGACAAAAAGCTCGGGTTCATTATCCAGGGATAGTGGCAAGGTCCATTGTCCCGATAAAACCTCTTCCACCAGCCATAAACGCTTGTTAAGGGCTGTTTGTGGTATCAAGTGTAAACCCGATTATTCTCACTAGGCATGCTTTATGACTGACACCGACACCGGCGCGACAACTCGCGACTATTCAGATACGCTTTTTCTGCCCAAAACTGATTTTCCCATGCGGGCGGGTCTTCCAAAGCGTGAGCCGCAATGGCTCAAGCGTTGGGAGGATATGGATATTTACGCACGCCTGCGCGAGCAATCCAAAGGTGCTGAAAAGTTCACCCTGCACGATGGCCCCCCTTACGCCAACGGCAACATCCATATCGGGCACGCGCTGAATAAAGTCCTCAAGGACATGGTCACCCGCTCCATGCAGATGCTGGGTTACAATTCGGCCTATGTGCCGGGCTGGGATTGCCACGGACTGCCCATCGAATGGAAAATCGAGGAGCAATACCGGGCCAAAGGCAAAAACAAGGACGAAGTGCCCATCAACGAGTTTCGTAAGGAATGCCGCGAGTTTGCGCAAAAATGGCTCGACGTGCAGCGCGAGGAATTCAAGCGGCTGGGGATAACCGGGGACTGGGACAATCCCTATACCACCATGGCCTATGACGCTGAAGCGACCATTGCCGGGGAATTGATGAAATTCTCCATATCCGGCCAGCTTTATCGCGGCTCAAAACCGGTGATGTGGAGCGTGGTCGAACGGACGGCTCTGGCCGAAGCGGAAATCGAATATCATGATGTGGAGAGTGATGCGATTTGGGTGAAGTTTCCGGTTAAAATGATTTTCCGGGAAAACGAAACGGGACCGGGTGATTTGTCGGGCGCTTCCATCGTCATCTGGACGACGACCCCGTGGACCATACCCGCCAACCGCGCCATCGCCTTCAACTCCAAACTCTCTTACGGATTATACGAGGTAACGGCGGCAGAAAACACCTTCGGGCCGCAACCCGGCGAGAAACTGATATTTGCCGATTCTCTGGCAGAGGAATGCGCGGCCAAAGCAAAACTCACTTTCAAGCGTGTGTCTGACGTGACCGATGGTGAGCTTGCGGCTATCACTTGCGCCCACCCTCTTAAAGGGTTTGGAGGTGGTTATGAATTCGACGTTCCCCTCCTGGACGGCGACCACGTCACCGATGAGGCGGGCACCGGATTTGTGCATTCTGCCCCCGGCCACGGCGCTGACGATTTTGACATCTGGTCGTCCAACGCCCGCCAGCTTGAGGCGCGCGGCATCGACGCCACTATTCCTTTTTCCGTCGACGACGCTGGCTACTACACCAAGGACGTGCCCGGTTTTGGTCCGTCAGCGCCAGAAGGCGCGGCCCGCATCATCGACGACAAGGGCAAAAAGGGTGACGCCAATAAACGCGTCATTGCCGCTCTCATCGACGCTGGAAATCTGTTTGCGCGCGGTCGTATCAAACATTCCTACCCCCATTCGTGGCGCTCCAAAAAACCGATTATTTTCCGCAATACTCCCCAATGGTTTGTCCATATGGACAAGGAACTTGACGGGCTGACATTTGATTTTGAAACTGGTGCGCCTGTTCTTTCCTCACCCCTTGGGGGAGAGGGTGCTGAGCGCGGCGAAGCGGGTGGGGGGGACAAGGTTCCCGACACACTTCGCACCCGCGCCCTTGCCGCCATCGACAACACAAGATTTGTGCCCGCCTCGCGCCAGAACCGCCTGCGCGCCATGATAGAAAACCGCCCCGACTGGGTGCTGTCGCGCCAGCGCGCCTGGGGGGTGCCCATCAGCGTTTTCGTGCACAGGGAAACGGGCGAAGTCCTCAAGGACGAAACCGTCAACGCCCGTATTCTTGAAGCCTTCAGAAAAGAAGGGTCTGACGCCTGGTTTGCCGAGGGAGCAAAAGAACGCTTTCTGACAGGCGTTGAAGGTGCCGACCAGTACCAGCAGGTCACAGACATTCTTGATGTCTGGTTTGATTCTGGTTCCACCCATGCCTTTGTGCTGCGCAACAAGAAAAAATGGCCCCATGTGAAATGGCCCGCCTCGCTTTATCTTGAGGGTAGCGACCAGCACCGGGGCTGGTTCCATTCGTCGCTTCTGGAAAGCTGCGGCACCACCGGCCGTGCACCCTATGAGGCGGTGTTGACCAACGGTTTCACCCTGGACGCCAAGGGCCGCAAAATGTCCAAATCCATCGGCAATACGGTGGCGCCCCAGGATATCGTCAAGCAATATGGCGCCGATATTCTGCGCCTGTGGACCGCTTCGGTCGATTATTGGGACGACCAGCGGCTGGGCGACGAAGCCATAAAAACCAATGTCGAGACCTACCGCAAACTGCGCAATTCCTTTCGGTTTTTACTGGGAAATCTTGCCCATTATACGCCCCGGGATGATGTCACTTTTACCGACATGCCTGAGCTTGAGCGCCTGATGCTCTCTCGGCTTGCCGCGCTCGATAAGCTGGTGCGACAGGCCTACAGGGATTTTGACTATAAAAAAGTCGTCGCCACGCTTTCAAATTTCATGAATCTGGAACTCTCGGCCTTTTATTTTGATATCCGCAAGGATGCGCTTTATTGCGATCCCGTCTCCAGCACCACGCGGCACGCTTCGCTCACAGTTCTGAATGAATTGTTCAATTGCCTGACCAAGTGGCTGGCCCCGGTTCTGGTGTTCACCATGGAAGAAATCTGGCTTGAACGCTTCCCCGGTGAGAATTCATCCGTGCATCTGCAACACTTTCCTGAAGTGCCGGAAAATTGGGCCAATGGGGAGCTGGAGGCAAAATGGGCCAAAATCCGCACCGTGCGAAAAGTGATAACCGGGGCGCTTGAACTGGAACGCAAAGACAAGAATATCGGCTCCTCTCTGGAAGCCGCGCCGAAGGTGTTCGTGGCCGACACCGGTCTTTATGTGGCTTTGCACGGTCAGGACATGGCTGAAATATCCATCACCTCTGACATCGAGATTGTGCAGGGTGAGGGGCCTTCTCAAGCCTTCCGTCTTGATGATGTGCCCGGTGTTTCGGTAGTTTTTGCCCGCGCTACAGGGAAACGCTGCGCCCGCTCGTGGAAAATCTCTCCCGATGTGGGCACCGACCCGGACTATCCCGACCTTTCCCCACGCGATGCACAGGCCATGCGCGAGCGAGAACAGAACGGCCGGGCGGTATCGGGTACATGAGTGTAAAACCGCAAAAATCGGTAATCTTCAGTCTGGTTGCCGGTTTTGACGCGTTCCTCCTTGATCGCGTCCACAAGTTTTATCAACTCAACATTGAAGGCTGGGTTGGTGGAGAAGTTGTGCCGGTAACCAGCTTCTTCAACTATAGGCTGGTCTGGAACCGTGGTATTTCCTACGGACTGCTGAGCGGGTTTCCCCAACCGGTGATAATGGTGATTATTGGTGCGGCCATGACCCTTCTGGCCTGGTGGTGGTGGCGGGAAAAGTCCCTGCTGGTACGTACCGGGCTGGCGCTGGTGCTTGGTGGCGCGCTCTCCAATGCCACCGATCGCTGGCTCTATGGCGGGGTTGCTGATTTTTTCCACTTCTATGTATCAAACTGGTCATTTTACGTCTTCAATCTGGCTGATACCGCCATCACGCTTGGGGCATTGCTCTTGATTTTGGATGTCGTGTTGCCCAAAAGGGATATAAAAGTTTAACCGCAATGCTGCCTGAATCTGGCATTAGGGAAAACATCGAACTATAGATAGACAGCTGCTTCGTATGGGATTGGGTGGCAACAGGGCAAAACTCAGGGCAAATTTGATGATTATTGCTGCCAGATTAACAAATTTCTTCGCCGGAAACAAACAATCCGGTGTCCTGAAGCGCTTGGCTGGTTTTGCCGGTTTGGGCCTGATGTTGTCCTTCATTTCAGCTTGCACCACGGTTGAGGGCACCAACGCCTTTGTCGATGCAGAAACCTTTGAACGCGAAGTGATGAGCGAAACTCTGCGCGGTCTTGGTGTTCTTGAGCGCGAGGAAAAGCCTGAGATTTCTTCTCCGCGCGCGCGCCTGGTTATGCCCAACCAAAATGCCAGCCTGCCCCCCCCCACTGAAAGCAATATGAGCGCATTGCCCGAAGATTCTGACACCGTTCAGATTGATATGACCAACTTGACCGAGGAAGACTTGCGTCGGCTCCGCAACGCCCGTGTAGTGGATTTACGCTCTATTTCCGGGCGCCCGCTGACCGAAGATGAAACCCGCCAGTTGACCGCCCGCATGGCAGGTGCGCGTGTCGTTCGTGATGGACCCCGTCCGCTTTATCTTCCCCCGGAGCGCTACTTTACCACCGTCAACAGTGTCGACCTTGTCTGTCTGGCACCCAATGGTGACCTGGTTCCACTTGATGACCCCGCCTGTCCGCCGGAAATTCGCGCGGCCCTTCAGCCGGGCTAGGAAACTCTCGCAACTTTTTTTGGTTCCCATTGCCCCGATAAAGCGCAATTTGGCCTGTTCCATCTTGGTGGAAAAGGTTTAGAAGCGGTGCGTAAATTTAATTTCCCGGCGGAATCTGGAATGGCTGAGAACAGCGCACACTCTACAACGGGGTCTCCCAAAACCGGCAATCGTCTTGCCAAGGTGATAGCACGCCACGGTCTTTGCTCCCGTCGACAGGCCGAAACCTGGATTACAGCGGGGCGGGTTGCGGTGAATGGAAAAACCATTCGCACGCCGGCCTTCAACGTTGTTGATGCCGACACCATAGCTGTAGATGGTACGCCGCTGGCCGAAAAGCGCGGCACCCGCGTCTGGCTCTACCACAAGCCCGCCGGACTGGTGGTTACCGAAAGCGACCCGGAGGGGCGTAAGACCATATTCCAGGATCTGGCACAAAGGGGCCTGCCACGTGTTCTCACCGTGGGGCGGCTGGACATCAATACCGAAGGCCTGTTGTTGCTGACCAATGATGGCGGGCTCAAGCGTGTGCTTGAACTGCCCGCAACGGGCTGGTTGCGCCGCTATCGTGTGCGTGCCCACGGCCGCATTGAGCAGGCCGAGCTAGATAAGCTGAGGCGCGGAGTAAGCGTTGAGGGGGTGCGTTATGGCCCAATCGAGGCGACCCTTGAACGGGTGCAGGGCAGCAATGTCTGGCTCCAGATTGCCCTCAAGGAAGGCAAGAACCGCGAGATCAAGAACGTGCTTTCCTCCCTTGGTTTGCAGGTGAACCGTTTGATTCGCACCAGCTTTGGCCCCTTCCAGCTGGGAGATATTGCCGTTGGTGGCCTCGATACGGTCAAGGCAAGGGTGTTGCAGGACCAGTTGGGCAAAAAACTGGCGAAACTCGCCGGCGTGGATTTTGAAGCAGAGATGCCCGAACCGCTCGCCCCGGCGCGCAGCGGCATGCGCTCCCCCAACACCAGGTTCAGGCGCGGTGGGGCGCCTGGTCCGGATAAAAGCGAAGCCGGCGCAAAAGCCGGTACCAAAAAGGAAGAAAACAAACGCCCACCCGCGCCCCGCGGACGCACGGGAGACAAGCGCTTCAAGGCCCAGAGGAGCGAAGAGCAAAGGGGCCGCAAAAGTCCGGGCCCGGAATCTGAGACCGAAAACCTGAAACGCGTGCACTTTAGTGGCGAGCGCGGTATTGAGATGTTTCAGCCCAGGGCAAAACGAAGTGAAGGCGATAGCCGCAAACCCGGTCGCCGGAACAAGCGGGATGGCACAGCTTCCCACGGACGCACGGGGGACCGGGGTCGTCCATCCGGTCGGCGAAAGTAAGTGCGTATCATTTCCGGGCGGTTTCGCAACAAAAAACTGTTCTCACCGGGGGACCAGTCCATCCGTCCGACCTCTGACCGGGTCCGCGAATCCCTGTTCAACATTCTGGCCAGCCGCCTCGGCCCGGATTTTTCCGGCCAGCGGGTGCTTGACCTGTTCGCCGGGACCGGCGCATTGGGGATTGAAGCGCTCTCACGCGGTGCCGATTACGCCGTGTTCGTGGACAATGGTGTTGAAGCGCGGGCCAGTATTCGACAGAACATGGAGCATTTTGGCCTTGGCGGACAAAGCAAGCTGCTGCGCCGCGATGCAACAACGCTCGGCCCTGTTGACAACTCCAACCCCTTCGAACTGGTGTTCTGCGACCCCCCCTATGGCAAGGGCTTGGGAGAACAGGCACTTGCATCCGCCAGCGATGGAGGCTGGCTCGCCCCCGGTGCAACCATTGTACTGGAGGAGAAAAAGGGCGTTGAAATAATCTTGCCCGAGGGGTTTGGGCTGTTTGACCAGCGCACTTATGGCCAAACAAGCGTACATTTTTTTGAGTTTGGCGGCGCCTGACTCCACAATTGTGGAACACGGCTCAAGCGCGTCCGAACAGGCGCTCAATATCGCTCAGTTTGAGTTCCACATAGGTGGGCCGCCCGTGAATGCACTGGCCTGAATGGGGGGTGACCTCCATCTCCCTGAGCAGGGCATTCATTTCATCGACCCGCAAAACGCGCCCTGAGCGCACCGAACCATGGCAGGCCATGCGCCCGATTATCGCTTCCATGCGTTCGCTGAGCACATCAATTTCATCCATCTCGGCCAGGCCATCGGCCAGATCCCGAATGAGAATGGTGACGTCGCTATTGCCCAGAATAGCCGGAGTTTCCTGCACCGCGATTGCGCGCGGCCCAAAGCGTTCAATGCCAAGCCCCAGCTTTGAAAGCGCTGGCGCAGCCTCTTCAAGCCGGGCGCAATCCTCTTCCGGCATTTCAACAATGACCGGGATCAACTGCGCTTGCGCATTGACCTGCCCGGCGGCCAGCTCGGCCTTGAATTTTTCATAAACCAGCCGTTCGTGGGCTGCATGCTGGTCGATCAAAAGTAATGCATCCTCGGATTGCGCAACGATGAAATTCTTGAACAATTGCGCTCGCGCGCTGCCCAGGGGATATTCCCCTTCCGGTTCCGGTTCGGTCGCGCCTTCAAACCGCGCGCTGGGTTCGGACAGACCTTCGATTGTTGGAGAATCTGTTCCATAAGGGTGTTGGAATGTCGGACTCAGCCTTTCCCGCTCCGGCCGAGCATAGGGGGAGCGGGCAGCTTCACCCCCCGGCCTGAAGGCGGAAACCGTTGCCTCTCCCACATGGGAGGAGGCGCGAAATCCCGCCTCATTGAGCGCAATTCCGATTGCTGCGATTACCGCCGAGCGTACAGCACCAGCATCACGAAACCGCAATTCGGTTTTTGCCGGATGCACGTTAACGTCGACTTCAGCGGGATCAATGGCCAGTGAAAGCGCCACCACCGGAAACCTGTCACGAAAGACAAAATCCGAATAGGCCGCCCGCACCGCCCCGAACAGGGTTTTGTCGCGCACCGAACGCCCGTTGACAAAAAAGAACTGGTGAAGCGAGTTGGCGCGGGTGAAGGTGGGCAGACCGGCCAAGCCAGTTACCACCACCCCGTGGCGCGAGTTGGCAACAGGCACGCAGTTTTGTGCAAACTCGCCCCCCATGATTTGCCCGAGCCGGGCGAGTTGTGCATCGGGTCCGGTTTGCGCGGGCCAGTTGCTGGTCTGCCGGTCGGCCCCCTCCAGAACGAAGTGAATTTGCGGATTTGCCATGGCCAGCCGCCGCACAATATCGGTGATGGCCCCGGTTTCGGCCCTGTCGCTTTTAAGGAATTTCAGCCGCGCAGGGATCGAGGCGAACAGGTTTTCCACTTCAACAATCGTGCCCTTGTTCATCGGGGTCGGACGCGGAGCATTGAGGAAGCCGCGCTTAAGGCTCAACTCCATTCCTGTTTCCTGACCCTGCGGGCGCGAACGGATCAAAAGGTCTGACACCGAGCCGATGGAAGCCAGCGCCTCGCCGCGAAAGCCAAGAGTATTGATGCGCAAAAGCCCGTCATCCTCAAGCTTGGAGGTCGCATGCCGTTCAATGCTCAGGGCCAGATCTTCCCTGTTCATGCCATGCCCGTCATCGGTCACCCGCATCAGGGTTTTTCCGCCCGCAGCGGTGGTGACAGTGATTTTTGTTGAGCCCGCATCAATGGCGTTTTCCACCAGCTCCTTGATGACGCTGGCCGGGCGTTCCACCACTTCGCCCGCCGCAATGCGGTTGACCAGGTCATCGGGCAGGCGGCGAATGGACATGGAACTGATTCTCCTTGCGGGCAAGTTTACCCATCCCTAAAAGGAATGCACCTCTCAACAATACGTAATTCGTCTGCTATTGAAGCAGATATGGAACAAACCCCGCTCACACCAATGCAGCACGCCCTCATCGCCGCCGAGCAGGCAGCCTGTGCCGGGGAGGTGCCGGTGGGCGCTGTAATCGTAGCTGATGGCAAGATAATTGCCACTTCAGCCAATCGCATGGATGCAAGCGGCGACGCCACTGCCCATGCTGAAATGCTGGCCATCCGGCAGGCTTTGGAAATTCTTGGCACCGGCCGCCTGACCGGGTGCGACCTCTATGTCACGCTTGAGCCCTGCACCATGTGCGCTGGAGCCATCGCCCATGCGCGCCTGCGCCGCCTGTATTTCGGGGCCGAGGACAAAAAGGCCGGGGCCGTTGAAAACGGCGTGCGATTCTTTGACTCAAAAAGCTGCAATCACCGCCCCGAAGTCATCTCCGGCATTGGCGCTGAAAAGTCGGCTGAACTTCTCAGGAAGTTTTTTGCTGCCCGACGATAAACGCTTCAACCGCTTTTGCCAGCATGCGCTTGAAGCGCTCCTTGTCCTTGTCACCACTCTCAACGATTTCCTTGACCCGCCAGAACTCCATCGCTCCAAAAGATTTGACATGGGGCCGCACATAAATATCGGGCGGAAAAGCGGCCAGAGAATGGGCAATCAGCCCGTGCATCATGATTTGGGCAGAGCCAAGCCCCACATCAATCAGCGAGGGGTTGTCCTTCAGCTCCCCATTTTCGGGCGAGCCGTTGACATCGACGCCAACGAGAATATCCACATCCCGCGAGGCCACGTCCAGCGGCAGCGGATTGACTACGTTGCCATCGATAAGCAGCCGGTCGTCCAGCGGCACAGGCTTGAAAAAGCTGGGGATGGCAATTGACGCAGCAATGGCGGGCACCAGTTCCCCATCCCTGAACACCACCTGATGCCAGTTGCGAAAATCCGTGGCAACGATGTGTAAGGGAACATCAAGCTCTGAGAAGGTTTTGGGCAGGTTTTCGGGAATGAACGACTCGATGACCTCAACCGCATCAAGCTGCATGGAAAGACCTTTGCGGAAAGCAGAGGTCAAATTGCGCAGCCGGGTCGACCAGATGCGCCCCATAATGGTGCGCATGGACCCCAGATAATCATAGGCATATTCGCGGATTTCACTGCCGCTCAGGCCCCCGGCCCAGCCCGCACCCAGCAGCGCACCGATGGAAGTGCCCGCAATGATGCTCGGTTTCAGCCCCATCTCGTCCATGGCTTCGATGAACGGGATATGGGTCAGCCCGCGCGCCGCCCCCCCACCCAGGGCCACACCGATTTTGGGTCCGGAAATTCCGGTCATCTTTTATGCCTCCTGAACAGAGTATTGAGCTGGATTGTTGCATGAGTGGGGCATCGCCACAGCGCAGTTGCAACGCCAAGAGATTTAAGAGTTTTCTTTCTCCGCTTCAATCGCCCGCCAGCCTATGTCACGGCGGCAAAATCCCCCCGGCCAGTCTATATTGTCGATTGCTTTGTAGGTGGCTGACTGCGCTTCGGTGATTGTTGGGCCAAGTGCTGTAACACCAAGCACGCGCCCGCCAGCGGCCAGCGCCCGTCCATCTTCCCGCCGCGTGCCCGCGTGAAAAATACGAACGCTTTCGCTTTGTGCCTTTTCAAGACCAGAGATGACTTCGCCTTTTTGGTAAGCACCGGGATAGCCCCTGGCTGCCATCACCACACAAAGCGCCGCCTCATCGCGCCACTCAGGTGTAATGTCTGAAATGTCGCCTCTGGCTGAGGCAAGCAGCAATTCCAGCAGGTCTGACTTCAGCCGCATCATCAACACCTGACATTCCGGGTCGCCAAATCTGACATTGTGTTCAATCAGTTTGGGGCCGTCCTCGGTCAGCATCAGCCCGGCAAACAAAACCCCGGAAAAAGGCGTGCCGCGCCTGGCCATGCCGACAAGGGTGGGGGCAACTATTTCGCGTTCCACCCGGGCCAGCAATTCAGTCGTCATCGCCGGGGCCGGGGAATAGGCTCCCATGCCCCCGGTATTGGGGCCCTTGTCGCCATCAAACGCCTGCTTGTGGTCCTGGGCGCTGGCCAGCGTGACAAAACGTTCTCCATCCGAGATGGCAAAGACAGAAACCTCTTCGCCGGTGAGGCACTCTTCGATGACCACCTCGGCACCCGCTTCGCCGAACGCGCCGGAAAAACACGTACATACTGCGCTTTCAGCCTGTTCCAGAGTTTGGGCCACCGTGACCCCTTTGCCCGCCGCCAGACCATCGGCCTTGACCACGATCGGTGCGCCATGCTCCCGGACATGGGCCAGCGCTTCTTCAACATTGTCAAAGCGGGAATAATCAGCCGTGGGGATGTTCATTTCGTCGCACAGGGTCTTGGTGAAACTCTTGGAGCCCTCAAGTTGCGCCGCAGCTTTTGAGGGCCCGAACACGTTAAAGCCCGCTTCGCGCAAATCGTCGGCAAGCCCCGCGACCAGGGGCGCTTCGGGTCCCACCACCACCAGACCAATTTTCTGGGTCGTGCAGAACGCAATAATTTCTGCATGGTCGCTGATATTCAGAGCGATATTCTCGCCAAACTCGCCGGTGCCTCCATTTCCCGGCGCAATGTAAAGATGGGATAGTCGAGCAGAGGCGGCAAGCTTGAAGGCCAGCGCATGTTCGCGTCCGCCTGAACCGATAAGCAGAACTTTCATTGGGCGAATCTCCCTCTTTGCCAGCTCTCCGCGCTCTATCATTTGTGTCCAACCCCGGCCAGCCCCTTGACGCGAGAGAGATGCCTGCGCATTTTTCAATGATGAATGAGCCAACAGAAACGCCTCAGAGCAACGCCCACGAGTTTACTGTTTCGGAACTGTCCCAGTCGGTAAAGCGCGCGGTTGAGGATGAATTTGGCCATGTGCGGGTGCGCGGCGAGGTCGGGCGCCTTTCCCGACCGGCATCCGGGCACATATATTTTGACCTCAAGGACGACAAGGCGGTGATTTCCACTGTGGCCTGGAAAGGGGTCGCCTCGCGCTGGCGCTTTCAGCCCGAGCAGGGGCTGGAAGTGATTGTCACCGGACGCATGACCACGTTTCCCGGCCAGTCCAAATATCAGATCATTGTGGAAAATGTCGAGCCCGCCGGTGCGGGTGCCCTGATGGCCCTGCTCGAAGAGCGGCGCAAGAAACTTGCCGCCGAAGGCCTGTTTGATGCTGAACATAAACAGGACCTGCCCTATCTGCCCCGGGTGATTGGAGTTGTAACTTCGCCCAGCGGTGCGGTTATCCGCGATATTCTGCATCGCCTGGCCGACCGTTTCCCCACCCATGTCATTGTCTGGCCGGTTCGTGTGCAGGGGGAGGCCTGCGCCCCCGAGGTCGCCGCAGCGGTTGAAGGATTCAACATGCTGCCCCCGGAGGGAAACATCCCCCGCCCGGACCTGATAATCGTTGCCCGTGGCGGAGGTTCGGTTGAGGACCTGTGGGGCTTTAACGAAGAAGCGGTGGTCAGGGCCATTTCGGAAAGCTCTATCCCCATTATCTCCGCCATCGGCCATGAAACCGATACCTCTCTGGCTGATTTTGCCGCGGACAAACGCGCGCCGACCCCGACGGGAGCTGCGGAAATGGCGGTTCCGGTCCGCTCCGAACTCATCGCCTATGTCGATGATCTGGGCACCCGGCAACGAACTTCAGCCCGGCGAATTGTCGCCCGCGCCCGAGACGGCTTGCGCGCCAGCGCGGCCGGGCTGCCCCGGCCTGCAGAAATTCTTGCAGAAGCCCGCCAGCGGCTCGATATCGCACAAACCAGGCTGGCCGCAGCGCTGGGCCGGGCCCGGCAGAAAAAAGCCCTGCAACTTGCCCAACTTGCCCCCCGCCTCAACCGGCGGGTGCTGCTTCAGACGATTTCAAGCCATCGCGCCCGGATTGAAGCGTTGCCGCTTCAGGCGGCAATTCTGCGCACCCTTGGCGCCAAACGTCAACAGCTGGAGCAGAGCTGGCAACTGGCCAACTCGCTGGGTTATCGCAATGTACTCGCCCGTGGTTTTGCGTTGGTCAGCGATGCTCAGGGAAAGCTGGTTCGCTCAGCTTCTGTGCTCGGGGCAGGAGACAGAGTGAGCCTGAAATTTGCTGATGGGGATAAAGAGGCAACTATTTCCGGGTCGGCTGCTGCTCCCCCACTAAAGCCCAAAAAGCCAAAAAAATCTTCAGCGCCGCCAGACAATGGACAAGCTGATTTGTTTTGACGTATTGATGAGGCTTCACGCCAGCAAGCAGGCACCATGTAAGACATGAATATTCTGGATCCCGGATTTAACCCCAGCGAAGCCAAAGTCCGCTATATGGACGCGGACTATGTGGTGATAAGCCCCGGCACGTTCGTGCGCTGCGCAATTACCAGGCAAACCATTGCCATGGATGAGCTGAAATATTGGAGCGTCGACAGGCAGGAGGCCTATGTCGACGCTGATGCAGCTTACAAAGCCTACCTCAATCAGAAGGATTGAGTTAGAGTGTTTTCAGGATAAGTGTGTGCGGTTATCCGGTTCGAAAACGCGACAAAACAAAGATTTAGGGCTTTTGTTTTGATTCTATCAAAACATGAAAGGCTCTAGTGGTCGTCGCCCGGCGCAGCTTCAGGGTCCATCAGGCGGTGCATGTGGACAATGAAATAGCGCATGTGGGCATTGTCGACGGAGCTCTGCGCTTTTTGTTTCCAGACATCGTAAGCGGCGGCGTAATTGGGATAAACTCCCACAATATCCACTGCGTCCAGATCTGAAAACTCAACACCCTCGAGATCAGACAGTTCACCGCCAATGACCAGATGCAGCAATTGCTTGGATGGTTTTTCATTCATGTGGATTGTTCTCCGTGGGTTGATGGGGTTTCAGGTTGAGGGCAGCCATAAACCTTTATCAGCGCTTCGTGCACCAAAGGTTTCATGGAAGGGTTGTTCAAGACAGCAAGCGCGCCATGGCGCAATTCGGCACGATTAAATTCAGGCTGGCCCACACATACATCTTCCAGTTCCAGCCCGCACTCCGAAAGGATGATGGCCGCCGCCGCAATATCCCAGTCCTGTGCCCCGCGCCGTGCCACTGCTCCGTCAAGAGCGCCGGTTGCCACCTGCACCAGACGATAGGCCAGTGAAGGCAGGGCGGGGCCACGCACATAGTCAAACCTGGCGGCTTCCAACTCCTTGTGAATCGCGCCCGGCGTGGGGATGAGAGGCACTTTGTTCGGGCCGGAGGGACGAACCAAAGGCATACCGTTGAGTTTTGCTCCTTCCCCAAGGGCAGCTTCATAAAGCTCATTGCGGGCCGGGGCATAGATAACGCCTGTAATAGCCGCGCCATTTTCAACGACAGCCATACAGATAGTCCAACTGTCTTCACCCCGGATAAATCCGCGTGTGCCGTCAATGGGGTCGACCACAAATATGCGCTTTTTGCCAAGCCGATGCGCATCGTCCATGGTTTCCTCGCTTAGCCAGCCATAGTCAGGCCGCGCGCCCATCAGGCTGGTATGTAAGAGTTCGTCCACCAGGTAATCAGCTTCGGTTACCGGAGAAGTATTTTCTTTCGCCCAGGTTTTGACATCACGGCGAAAGTAGCCGAGCGCCACAATACCGGCTGCCACCGCTGCTGATCGCAACAGCTCGATATCCGGATTCTGGCTGATGGCTTCTTTTTGCTGCATGTGTGTTTTAGGATAAAAGCCCTGTTTGCGGGCTGAATCGGCGCTTTTCTTGAGATGAAGGACCTTCCTATGTCAGCCCCGCGCCTCTGGCAAGGCGGCCCTGTGGGTTAACCGGCTGTTACACCCGGTGACAGAGTACTAACCCTTTTCAAAACAAGGAAAATTTAACCCACTTTCTTAAACTGATCTGAGGATGCAAACGCTAGGTTGCTCCCACCAGAGAGCACGAAAAAAAAGATGTTCTCGGAGTTAACAGTGAGGCAATATTATGGATTATGGTGTTGGAGCGCAGGGCTCAAACGTCATTATGTTTGGCAAGACGGGCAGCAGCAAGGTGCCCCTCTTGCGTGCAGCAAATGACGACTTTACACCCGGCGACCGGGCCCGGGAGCCAATCAAAACAGTTACATTGCGCAAAAAACTCGACAAGAGCGGCGTTGAGATAAAAATCAAGGTGCCTGTTGCCGAGTATATTGGCGTTGCTGTAGCTACTCGAATTTCAGAGGATGGTGTGCTCACCAGTGCTATTGAACTGGTGCATGAGGACTCAGAACTCAACTATCAGGTCTATGAGGAAACCGGCAACACCGATGTCGTCGCCGAGTGGCAGAACTGGGGGCGCCAGTTGCGCCTGCCACTTTTTATTCGTGCCGGAGATGGCAGCCTGATGCCCTACAGCCAGCAGGTTGACGGGGTGATGCTGGGTCAGGACAATGCTCGCCGCAAGACGGTGAACGAATCCTCCCGGCGACCTCGCTTTCTCAACCGTCGGAAAACCGGCATTTCGGTCGTCCGCTAAAAACGAAACTCTATCCATAACGCCAGCGTCAAGGCCAGCCCCACCCAGTGGTTGGCCTTGAAACGCGTCAGGCAGTTGGCAGTGTCATCTGGTTTCAGAGTAACCACCTGCCAGATCAGAATTGCAGCGGGTACAAGGCTGGCCAGAAGGAACTGGTTGCCCGCCCCGGCCGACCAGCCCGCATAGATAAATAGCGCCATAGCCCCCAGATAAAAAAGTGCGACCATGGCTCGAGCATGTTTTCCAAACAGGCGGGCGGTGGATTTGATGCCGATGAGTGCATCATCTTCGACGTCCTGCAACGCATAGAGCGTATCATAGCCGATTATCCATAGTACCGAGCCTGCATAAAGCAGGTAGGCGGGTTTGTATAATTGCCCAAATTCGGCAGCCCAGCCCATCAGCGCACCCCATGAAAACACCAGTCCGAGGAACAATTGCGGCCACCAGGTAATGCGTTTCATAAACGGGTAGATGGCAATGAGCCCCAGCGAGGCAATGCCCAGCCAGATTGTGAAACTGTTGAACTGCAATAAGACCACAAGCCCGATGAGCGCCTGCACACCCAGAAAAGCCAGGGCCTGCAATCTTGACACCTGACCACTGGGCAGGGGACGGGAGCGCGTGCGCGCAACCTTTTCATCCAGGCGCTGGTCCACCAGATCATTGAACGTGCAACCGGCACCCCGCATGGCAACAGCGCCAGCCAGAAACAGCACCAGCGCGTTGAGATCAAACCCTGTTGGCGGTCGGGCAACGCTGGCCAGGGCCAGAGACATGGCGCAGGGCCAGAATAAAAGCCAGAAACCGATAGGCCGGTCCAGCCGGGAAAGGCGCAGGTAGGGGCGGGTGAATTCCGGGGCAACTCGGTCAACCCAATTGCCCTTTTGGGCATCTGCAACCCGGCCTGACCCGGTGTTGTGACTTTTGTCGGATTGCATATGGTGCGTCCTGTGGTTTAAGCCTTGGGGTGAACGCTATTCCCTCGCCAAGCGAAGTCAACCCGCCATGCCGCGCTCCCACAAAAAGCTCCAGCGCCTGTATGTATCAAACGCCCTCGCACCGGGCGTTTTGGTCTCGCTGGAAAAGGGCCAGGTGAACTATCTGGCCAACGTGCTCAGACGTAAACCCGGCGATGAAATTATCCTGTTCAACGGACGCGACGGGGCTTGGCTGGCAAGGATTGCCTCACTCAGCCGAAAGTCAATTTCTCTTGAATGTTGTGAACAGATAGCGTCCCAGCCGGTTCCGGGCGACTTGTGGTATGGATTTGCTCCCCTGAAATCTGCCCGCCTCGATTATATGGTGCAAAAGGCCACCGAAATGGGCGCCAGTGCCCTGCAACCCGTCATCACCCGGTTTACCCAAGGTAAAAGGTTCAAACCCGAGCGCCTCAGAGCCAATATCGTTGAAGCGGCAGAACAGTGCGAAGTGCTCGCTGTCCCCTCTCTCTTGCCACAAATCACGCTGGCCTTGCTTATTGAAAACTGGCAGCCCGAGCGCGCGCTGATTTTTGCTGATGAAACGGCACCAGCCGCATCTCCCCTCGAGCGGCTTGCCGGGCTTGCCGGTCAACCGCTTGGCCTGCTGATTGGCCCTGAGGGAGGGTTTTCAGACGAAGAGCGTATCCTGCTGCTTGCTCAAAAGTTCGTGATACCCATTTCTCTGGGACCGCGCATTCTCAGGGCTGATACTGCCGCCGTTGCTGCCTTGTCGATCATCCAGGCAGGAATCGGTGACTGGAACAATCATCGGTAGACTACGATAAAAGCATTGCCTTTGAAAATAAGCGGAGTATGTTCGCTCCACTTTTCGGCAGTGTTTGCCGGCATCAAACCAGAGTGCGAACAGACTTATGCCAGACCTGCCCCCCGCTTCACCACTCATTGAGAACAAGGCCGATATGATTGAGGTTCTCTCTCTCGGCTGCAAACCGAAAGCCGACTGGCGCATTGGCACCGAGCACGAAAAATTCGTCTTTTACAAAAACAACCACAAGCCCGTGCCCTATGAAGGCGAAAACGGTATCAGGGCTTTGCTTGAGGCCACGATGGCGGCCAACAACTGGACTCCGCTTCTTGATGAGGGCGCGCTGATTGGTCTGAAAGACCCTGTGGGAGGCGGTGCCATTTCCCTCGAGCCGGGGGGGCAGTTCGAACTTTCCGGCGCAACGCTTGAAACCGTGCACCAGACCTGTGCCGAAACCGCCGATCACCTCAACCTGCTTAAATCCATTGCCGACCCCATGGGGATTGGTTTTCTGGGCCTGGGTGTTGCACCCACATGGACGCTCGATGAAATTGGCGCCATGCCTAAAAGCCGCTATTCAATCATGGCCCCCTATATGGAAAAAGTGGGCACGTTGGGCACCTCCATGATGTTTCGCTCGTGCACGGTTCAGGTCAATCTGGACTTTGCAGATGAAGCTGACATGGTCAAAAAAATGCGGGTCTCGCTGGCGTTGCAACCTGTGGCTACCGCCCTGTTTGCAAACTCGCCCTTTCTGGAAGGCAAGCCCAATGGCTATTTGTCTTTCCGCTCCCACATCTGGCGCAACCTTGATGATGACCGCACCGGCATGTTGCCCTTCGTGTTCGAAGAGGGCATGGGCTTTGAGCGCTATGTGGACTACGCTCTTGATGTGCCTATGTATTTTGTCATGCGCAACGGCAAATATATCAACTGCGCCGGGGAGAGCTTTCGCACCTTTCTGGAAGGAAAACTGCCTCAGTTGCCGGGTGAAAAGCCCACTATTTCTGATTGGGAAGACCACATCACCACAATATTCCCCGAAGTTCGCCTGAAACAGTTTCTTGAAATGCGCGGTGCTGACAGTGGTGCCTGGGCCGATATTTGTGCCCTGCCTGCTTTCTGGGTCGGCCTGCTTTACGAAAGGAGTGCGCTTGATGCCGCCTGGGATCTGGTGAAAGACTGGAGCGCGGAGGAGCGCCAATCTCTGCGCAATGAAGTGCCAAAATCGGCAATCCATACAGAATTCCGTTCGGGCACACTCAACGATATTGCCCGCGAGGTGCTCGCCATCTCCGCCGCGGGCCTCAAAGCCCGTAATCGCCTCAATTGGGAAGGCGCCGATGAAAGCCAGTTTCTTGCCCCCCTCAACCATATCGTTGAAACCGGCAAGACATCCGCTGAGCGCTTGCTTGATCGCTATCACGGGGACTGGGCTGGCGATGTCACCCCTCTGTTTTGCGAAACCATGATTAACTGAGCGGTTCTTCACTCACTCTGGTTTTTAATCGCCAGATTGCCGACAAAAGCGGCAAGAAAAACAATCAGCAAAGCCAGTCCGCTCCCCAGCATCACATCATAGCTCATGATTTCGCCGCGGAATATGGCCCGCGTGGCATCAACCACATGTTTGATGGGGTTGAAGTCTGAAAAAATTTGCAGCCAGCGCGGAGCCAGCGCCATGGGCAGCAATATGCCCGACAGCAAAAGAATGGGCAGCGCAAACATATTGATGAGCGGAGCCAGCGCGTCCTCACTTTTCAGCATCAGGCCGGCAGCATAGGACAGGTATGAAAATGCAGCAGCCAGAAGCGCAATGATGCCAAGGGTTGCAACAATTTCCAGTGCCGATACCCTGAGCCCGAACAAAAACCCCGCGCCAATCAGAATCAGGCCCTGGGCAGTAATCATCACCACATCACGCAATACCCGACCGGTGATAAGCGCGGTGCGGCGCGCCGGGGTGGCCATCATCCGCTCGATGACCCCCTCGCGCCACTCAGCGACAATACCAAAGCCCACGAAGGACGCCCCGAATATCCCCAGTTGCACCAGCAGGCCCGGAACAAATACCAGCCAGGCGTCCCCCGGAGGAAACCCGGGCACCTGAGCCACACGTTCGAGCAGGGGGCCGAACAGGGTGAGGTAGAGAATGGGTTGAAAGATGGATACAAAAATCCATACCGGGTTCCGCAGGGCAATGGTCATGGCCCGCCGGAACACCACCATCGTGTCGTGCACATATTGTTTCATCCTTGATAGCTCCTTGAAATGCTTTAGTCGCGCAGGGACCGGCCGGTCAGGCTCAAAAACACATCGTTCAATGTGGGTTGGGCCATTTCAATACCGATAGCCTCGATGTTTTTCTTGTTCAGGGCGCTGATGATTTCAGGGAGGGCTGAAGCGCCCTCAGGCACCTGAATTGTCACAACATTACCGACCTGAACCGGGGTGGCAGTTCCAAGGCTACTGCCCAGCTCCATGGCGGCCCGGGTGTCGGCGCCATTGCGCATGGTCAGCCTGATGGTATCGCCGGAGACGGCTTTCTTGAGTTCTTTTGGACTTCCCTCACCAACGATTTCCCCATGATCGATGATAAACACACGATCACAAAGCGCATCCGCTTCGTCCATATAATGGGTGGTGAGGAAAACGGTTGTTCCCAGTTCATCGCGCAACCGGCCAATATGTCCCCAAAGGTTGGTTCGCGCCTGCGGGTCGAGGCCGGTGGTTGGTTCGTCCATGAACACCAGCTCCGGTTCGTGGATAAGGCCCATGACGATATCCAGCCGACGCCTCTGCCCACCCGAAAGAGTGCCGCATGTCTGCTCCCAGACGCCTTCCAGATCAAGCGCCTTGAGCAGGCTTTTGCCTTTCTTGCGCGCTTCTGTGCGGCTCAAACCATGCAACTCGCCGTGCCAGATCAACTCGTCGCCCGCCCTGGCTGCAGAACTGGTCGAACCACTTTGCGAAATATACCCGATATGGCGCTTCACCTCGTCTGGATTTTTGCTCAGGTCGGTTCCGACAATTGTTGCGGTGCCCCCGCTTGGCTCAAGCAGAGTGCACAACATTTTCAGGGTGGTGGACTTACCGGCACCATTGGGACCCAGGAAGCCAACTATTTCCCCCTGAAAAACATCCAGATCGACACCCTTGACGGCTTCAACATCCTTTTCGCGAGCCCTCCCGCGGGCTTTGAAAGTGCGCTTCAAGCCCCGGGTTCTTATCATATTCTGCTTCTCAGAGCGTGCCACCTTGACCTCTCCTGATAGTTAAATTATTTAATATCTCGAAAATCAAGATAATGGATATACCTTATGAATCGAGATACTCGAAAGTCAAGAGAAAATTCCATGGCGATGGTGGCCCGCCTGATTGCGGCCGCGCGTGGCTCGCAAAATGCCTATGACATGTTCGATGAAGCGGTTGGTCGGTTGCTCGGCAGCAACCGGACTGATGCGCGCTGTGCAGATATTATTCAAAGATTTGGACGTATGACCGCAGGTGAGCTTGCCAGCCGCGCCGGATTGAGTACCGGAGCAGTAACCACCGTAATTGACCGACTTGAAAAAGCTGGAATTGCCCAACGCGTTGCTGATCCAAAAGATCGGCGCAAGGTCTATGTGGAGCTGACGGAATTCACCCGCGACATGGTACATATCATCTTTGAGCCCATGGGTATCGCGTTTGCAGAAGGGATGCAGGGCGTGTCCTTGGAGCAGATACGCGCGATCTCGGAATATCTTGAGTTCTCGGAACGTATGAGCCGGGGATATGCTGAAATTCTTCAACGCCACGCTCCGCTGGGAGAGAGCGACCAGAAGGACCGTCTGCAAAGAGCAAAGAGCTTCGCCCGCGACAGCGTCAAGTTCAACAAAGAACTGGTCAAGAGTTATGGCCAGGAGCCGTCTGAGCCACCTGTTCCGGGAAAACCATTGGAATAGCGGCTGCTGGAGGCCTGCCTATTCCGCAGCCTCTCTGTGCCGCTCCTCCTGCCCGCCAATATTGCCCATCGAAGCGCAAATGTGGTCGGCCAGAGCGTCATAAATCCCGCCATAGGCATGGCTGGCGCGCATTACTGCCACCTGCGCATCAGTCATACGGGGCAGACCTTCTTTTTCCCCGAGCACAACCATACCTGGCTGCAAGGCGCTTTGTGGCAATATGCCCACTGCCAGGTCGGAAAGAACAGCGCTGGAAATCGCTGTGGCGTTTGAAGAAGTGTAGGCAATGCGGTATTCACGGCCCGTGCGGTTGAGCGCTTCCATTGCATCAGCACTCCAGCAACAGCTGGCGGGGCCAACTGCCAGCGGAAGGGGATCAGTTGACACCGCGGTGCCATTTTTGCAGCCGACCCAGAACATGCCTTCGGTGCGGAATAATTCCCCGAATTCATGAAGCGTTCCTTGCGTGAAAACGATCAGGTCAAAATTGCCCGAGCGCATGCCATCAAGCAATTCTTCTGAGGCCATACATTTCACGTCCACTGCAATTTTCGGGTGCGTGCGCTGAAACTGGGAGAGAATGACCGGCAACAGGCGGTCCGCATAATCGTCGGGCACGCCGAACCTGATATTGCCTGCAAGATCATCATCTGCAAACAGGTCTATAATTTCAGCGTTGATGCGTAACATTCGCCGTGCCTGTGCATAAAGTTTGTGGCCCTCTGGGGTTACGCTGATAGAGCGGCCCTCGCGCAGGAACAAAGCCTGGTCCAGCCGCTCTTCAAGGCGCTTGATCTGCATGGAAACCGCGGACTGGGTTTTGTGAACGCGTCGGGCTGCTTCAGTAAAACTGCCGCAGTCAGCGATTGCACAAAAAGTTTGCAACTGGTCAAGGTCAAGCGGTGTGGTCATGAGAAATTCATCACAAATTGTTATGAGTAAGATGAAATCTATTTGTTGGGCGAATAAATAGCAAGTCCCTATAATTGCATCACCGACAAATGACTGATCACAGGCTCAGCCCTCATGGGCTGACAATCAAAGGAGAACGATCATGAATGTGCTTACAGCCCTTTCCAGAATTTACTCAGATTGGACTTCCGTCAGAAATCTCTCGGAGCTGGATAGTTGCCGTCTCAGTGATCTGGGGCTGACCCGCTATGATCTGTTTGATGCACGCAATATGCGCGGAACTTCACGGGGAGATTTCCTCGCCGCGCGCCGTGATGACCGGGCTGAGACCTGGTTGCGCTGAATGAAGTGAATTGCCGACCGGTTGCCTGCCGGAAGGGAGTTTTGTTTCCTAAAAAAACTTTCCGGGTGGTTCTTCCTTAAGGACTGCCCGGTTTTTATGTCCGCGCTGTAATTGGTTCGGACCCGGCAGAAGTCTGTGAGCGGATGAGGGCAAAGGCCGCCCATAACGCAATGAGAGCGAAGGGGACACTGCCCGCAAGTATGCCCCAGGAGAGGCCGGTCAGGCCGCCCCACTCAGCGCCAAGCCAGATAAAAGGCACCACACCCAAAGTCTGGCGTAACCAGTTGAAGCCTGTTGCCCAAAGAGGCTTGCCCAGATTATTGAAGGCAGCGTTGGTCACGAAGATCACGCCATTGAACAGGAAAGCACCCGCAGCAATGGTGGTAAACAGGTCGATCATCAACGCCATGTTTCCCGTGGCCGCATAGATGGATATGATCCAGTTGCGCCCCAGAAACAGCGCCCCCCAGGCCAGCGCCACATAAGCCGTATTGAAAATAATCCCGTCAATCAACGTCTGGCGTGCCCTAGGCATCAGCCTTGCGCCAGCATTCTGCCCGATGATGGGGCCCACGGCCCCCGAGAGGGCGAATATCACGCCAAACGCCAGCGGGATTAACCGGTCCACCACTGCCTGCCCGGCAATGGCGGCATCACCGAATTCCGAAATTTTCTGGGCGATCAGAAACGCTCCCACCGGCGCTGCCAGATTGGTGAACATCGCTGGAACCGCAAGTTTTGCCATGTCTGCCAGATCGCTTTTGATCTGTTCTAATGTCCCAAGAATGGCCATTTTGTTCACCAGCACCACGAGATAAAGTCCATAGGTGGCAAAGCTGATGCGGGCTATGGCCGAAACGATCGCCGCCCCGGTAACCTCCAGCCCGAACACAAAGATGAATATGGGGTCCAGCGTTGCGGTTAGAAGCCCGCCAATCAGAGTGATGTACATGGACTGGCGTGCCGCTCCGTGGGCGCGTAAAATACCCATGCTCACCATGCCCACGGTCAAAAACGGCATCACTGGCAGAATGATGTAAAGATAACGCCGGGCGTGATCCAACGCCTCGCCTTGGGCGTCGAGCCGAGCCAGAAACCAGTTGGTGGATAGCAGTAGAACAACGGAAAATATTGCGCCCAGCACAGCAACACCAACCAGAGCTGACCCTGCATAGGACTTTGCTTTTTTTGTTTTTCCCTCGCCCAGCGAACGGGCAATAAGAACGGATGAGCCGATCATCAGCCCCACGGCAAGGGCGATGACAAATCCAACAACATAGCTTGCCCTTCCCACCGCAGCGGTCTGGGCGGGATCCTGCAATTGGCTGACATAGAACAGCGTGACCGCATCAACAAAGAATATCGCCATCATACCGATGGCGGCAGTCGAGGTCATGATAATCACATGACGCATGGTTGAGCCCTGCGTGAAGACCGCCTTTGGGCGGCCCGGTTTTTGGGACATGCATGGCTCCGTGGGGAAAAGAAAGACCAGCGCATATACTGCGCTTTGGTCAAACTTTCAAGCAAGGGGAAGGTTCACGCAACACGGATAAGGCGCACGAGGCATTGAAGCCATGTAGCTATCCAGCCGGGTTGCGGCTGATCTCAGGGAAGAGCGGCGAATCCGCCGGTAAAGCCATTAAGAGATACAGGAATGCCAATCCCTTCCTCGGGAGTTTTGAACACTACAAAAATGGCTGTTTGCCCGTCTCTGAGTACATCAAGAAGATCATCATCCATAATAACTTCGGCAATGCATCCATTGGGAAGGCAGCGCACAAAGGCCACACGCCCCATGTCCTGACCATCAACATTCAGTCCCAGCCCGTTGGGCAGCAGAACCCCGAGGGGAACCAGAACTCTGAGCAGTCTGGCCTGCTGATCTGCGGTTTTGAGCACAATGACGCTAAGGCCCACATTGGGCTGGTTCTCTGCGGTGACGTTCTGGATGATCGCGCATTGCTCAAAGCTGGCTCCCGGGGGAGTATCACAGCTCATCTGCCAGTCTCCGTGCTGAGATCTGACCACCCCTTGCGCGTTTGCCGGGGCCAGGGCCCCGATCATGCTTGAAATGAATAGTACAAAGATGCTTAGGGTTATGCTGAAATAACGCTTCACTTTAGGTAGTCTCCCGCTGTGTTTGCCCATCGGGGCAATCGTATGGTCACCAGACTATCGCAGCCTGTGCCATGACTTGATCCGTTAGACATGTAGCCACTTGCCCATGTCAAGATTGCTGACTGTTGGCTCAAAGGGGTGACTGCATTCTTTTTTTGAAATGGAACCTTCATGAGGCAAAAATGTGCCTCAGTGCGACATATTTGCCTCTAAGAAGCAATTTGCCGCACATTTCTTGTTCAAGAGCCAATTGCACAAACGCCCCTGATGTGATTTAGGTCATCAAAACGGGTATGTTCCTGGAACTGAGTCGGGACAAATGTGCCTGGAAAAGATCAATACAAGGTTTGCGCCAAGAGATAGCACCTCTGGCGGCAAACCCCTTCAGTGGTATCCAAAGGGGGAACCTGTGAGCAGAAACACAACCAGCCCGAACACAGGCCACAACGCGATGCTCAGCATCGCGACAGGCCTGCTTGCATTCACGGCAGCGCTCTTTCCAAGCGCCGCCCTGACCCAAGAGGGTCAGCCGGCCGATCGACAGATAGGCCTTCAAGACTCTGTCACCCCGATCATGGACAGCATAATCGTTTTCCATAACGGTATATTGATGTGGATCATATCGGCGATAGTTTTGTTCGTGACCTTGCTGATGATCTACATCATGTTTCGCTACAATGCGCGTGCTAATCCCACGCCCTCCAAAACCACTCATAACGTGGCGATTGAGATCCTCTGGACGGTGGCTCCCATCGTCATTCTGATTGTTATTGCTGTGCCTTCATTTGGTGTTCTGGCCGACCAGGAAACAATTCCCGATGGCGAACGGAAATATCTTGGGGCAAATATTTTCAGCTTTGGGGATGTCGAGATGCCCGCTCCTGAATTGACCATCAAAGCCACCGGCGTTCAGTGGAACTGGGAATATGACTATGTGGACTATGACGGCGCGGATTATTCGTCCTTCATGCTCAATGACGAAGAGCGCTTGGCCGAAAAACCCAGTGAGCCGCGCCTGCTGGCAACAGATTTTGATCTGGTCATTCCCGTTGATACAACCGTCCGCGTTCAGGTAACTGCAACGGATGTTATTCACGCGTTCGCAGTGCCCTCGTTCGGCATAAAAATTGATGCCGTTCCGGGTCGTCTTAACGAAACCTGGTTCAATGCACGCAAAACCGGTATGTTCTATGGACAATGTTCGGAGTTGTGCGGCAAGGACCATGCGTTCATGCCCATTTCGGTGCGTGTTGTTTCCAAGGAAGAGTTTGCGACCTGGATAGAGGCGGTTCAGGCCAATGGTGTGGCCGAAGCGGCTTCGGTTCTCAGCCCGATCATCTGATTAAGGCTGTGAGGATCGAATAAAAGGCCACACCCACTGCAACTGAACAAATAGAGAATTCAAAAGGGATAAACCAATGTCCGAGGCTACTTCTGCAAACCACGACAGCCACGCCAATCCCACCGGCTGGCGGCGTTATGTCTATTCAACCAATCACAAGGACATCGGCACGATGTATCTTGTTTTTGCAATTATCACAGGCATTATTGGCGGAGCTTTGTCCGGGTTTATGCGCTGGGAGCTGGCGGAACCGGGCATTCAGATTTTTCATGGACTGGCCTCCATGGTCTATGGCTTTGAGGGCGACGCTGCCATTGATGGCGGCAAGCAGATGTTCAACGTCTTTACCACCGCTCACGGCCTCATCATGGTGTTCTTCATGGTGATGCCTGCCCTTATAGGCGGATTTGGGAACTGGTTTGTGCCCATTATGATTGGCGCACCTGACATGGCATTCCCCAGAATGAACAACATTTCTTTCTGGCTGTTGCCTTTCGCCTTCGCTCTGCTTCTGATGTCCCTGTTTTTCGAGGGTGCGCCGGGTGCTTATGGTGCTGGCGTGGGCTGGACTGTTTATGCGCCTCTTTCGACGACGGGTAGTCCCGGACCGGCGGTGGATTTTGCTATCCTCTCTCTGCACCTGGCCGGTGCCTCTTCAATTCTCGGGGCCATCAACTTCATTACAACAATCTTCAACATGCGTGCGCCGGGCATGACCATGCACAAAATGCCGCTGTTTCCCTGGTCAATTCTGGTGACAGTGTTCCTTTTGTTGCTCTCGCTGCCTGTTCTGGCCGGTGCCATCACAATGTTGCTGACAGACCGCAATTTTGGCACCACGTTCTTCTCGCCGGAAGGCGGGGGTGATCCCATTCTTTACCAGCACCTGTTCTGGTTCTTTGGGCACCCCGAAGTCTATGTACTCATTCTTCCTGCGTTTGGTATCGTTTCGCACATTGTATCGACTTTCTCCAAGAAGCCCATTTTTGGCTATCTGGGTATGGTTTACGCCATGATTGCCATTGGTTTTGTGGGCTTTGTGGTCTGGGCTCACCATATGTATACAACCGGACTCAGCCTTGATGTGCAGCGCTATTTTGTAGCGGCGACCATGGTGATTGCCGTGCCCACCGGGGTGAAGATTTTTTCCTGGCTTGCCACCATGTGGGGCGGTTCAATAACCTTCAGAACACCCATGCTCTGGGCGCTCGGCTTTATATTTCTGTTCACGATCGGCGGGGTGACCGGGGTGGTTCTGGCCAATGCCGGAGCGGACCGGGCATTGCATGACACCTATTATGTGGTTGCTCACTTCCATTACACCATGTCTCTTGGAGCAACGTTCGGTGTGTTTGCTGGCTGGTACTACTGGTACCCCAAAATGTTTGGCCATATGTATTCCGAATTCTGGGCCAACATACACTTCTGGCTGATGTTTGTCGGTGTGAACACCATCTTTTTCCCGCAGCACTTCCTCGGCCTGGCCGGCATGCCCCGTCGCTACATTGACTATCCGGATGCCTACGCGTTCTGGAACAATGTCTCTTCAATCGGCTATCTAATCACTCTGGTCGGCGTCGTCGCCTTCCTCTGGGTAATGCTCGAAGCCTGGATGAAAAAACGTGTTGCCGGGGACAACCCGTGGGGAGAGGGCGCCACAACACTTGAGTGGACACTTTCTTCACCCCCGCCCTTCCACCAGTTTGAGACGCTTCCGCGGATCAAGTAAGAGTGAAGAAAGGCCCCCCGTTTGGCGTATGTCGATAACATGGATGATTTGGACAAGGTCCATATGGGAGCGCGGGTAGAAGACTACTTTGCGCTCCTCAAGCCGCGGCTGATGTCTCTTGTTGTCTTCACTGCTGTGGTGGGCATGGTTCTGGCCCCTGCTGGGGTACATCCGGTCGTTGGCGTGATTTCCATTTTTTGCATCGCCGTGGGGGCTGGTGCCTCCGGTGCGCTTAACATGTGGTACGATGCCGATATTGACGCCATCATGAGCAGGACGAAAAACCGTCCGATTCCTGCAGGGCGCCTGGATAAGACTTCGGCCCTCGGGTTCGGACTGGTTCTGTCCGTATTCTCGGTTTCAATGTTGGGGCTTGCCGCCAACTGGCTGGCCGCAGGGCTGCTGGCACTGACCATCTTTTATTATCTGGTCGTCTATACCATGTGGTTGAAACGGACCACCGCGCAGAATACCGTAATCGGCGGCGCTGCCGGCGCATTTCCGCCGATCATTGGCTGGGTCGCGGTGACCGGTTCAGTTTCTCTTGAGCCGGTTTTATTGTTTCTGATAATTTTTCTCTGGTCGGCCCCTCATTTCTGGGCGCTTTCTCTCTATAAAAAGAGCGATTATGAAGCTGCCGGTATTCCCATGCTGCCCAATGTGGCCGGCGAGCGAGCCACCAAAGTTCACTTGCTGATTTATAACGTTCTCTTGGCGTTCGCCGGTTTCGCTCCCGCCGGGTTTGGATTTGCCGGACCTGCTTATGGTGTCACCGCGATATTGCTTGGCATCGTTATAGTCGCGCTTTCCCTCCGTTTGTTTGGAGTGGAGGGCGCTGAAATGCGCCGCAGGGCTCGCACCCTGTTTTTGTTTTCCCTGAGCTATCTGTTTATCGCTTTTGCCGCGCTGCTGGTGGAAGCTTTGGCTCTCAAATTTTTTGGAATTGGCCAATAGCAATGACACAGCAAAATCCACAATCCGTCACCAAGGACCAGGATGCCGTACACTCTGAAACCTTTCTGGCCCGTCAGCGCAAACGTTCCATTGCAATTGCAATTACGCTCGCTGTGCTCGTGGTGATGTTTTATCTGCTCACCATCGTAAAGATGGGTCCCGCGCTTTTCTCTCGGCCATTGTGAGGAAAAAATGCTGACAGATACTCTTCCAAAGAAAGCGAACTGGCCATCGGGTAACCTGCGGGTTGCAATGATATGTGGCGGGATAGCGCTGGGCATGGTTGGCGCGGCCTACGCCGCTGTGCCTCTTTATCAGCTTTTTTGCCAGATTACCGGCTATGGTGGCACCACCCAGGTGGCGGCAGGAAACGTCAATGGCATCATTGAACGCACGATGACTGTGCGCTTTGATGAAAATGTTTCCCCCGACCTTAATTTCACCATTGTCCCCGCCAGGTCTGAGACAAATGAAATCGGGACGGTTAGAACAGTTGTCTACTTGGCAACAAACAATTCCGATGTGCCGGTGACCTCTACCGCTTCGTTCAACGTGGCTCCAGCAATTGCCGGGGCCTATTTCAACAAGATTGAGTGCTTCTGTTTCACCGAACAAACACTGCAGCCCGGTGAAACCGTGGAAATGCCAATCGTATATTTTCTTGATCCGGATCTTGACGACGTTCCCGAGCTCGATACCGTTCAGGAAATCACTTTGTCCTATACATTTTATGCATCACAGACCGGGAGTAGCTGACCATGGCAACCCATGCCAAAAATCATGATTATCACCTCGTAGACCCAAGCCCCTGGCCTTTTGTTGGCTCGCTTTCCGCCTTCGTCATGGCTCTGGGCGCAATCGCCTGGATGCAGAACGTGACACCTTGGTTGTTTTTCATCGGCCTTGCCGGCGTTTTGTATACCATGTTCACCTGGTGGGCGGATGTCATCAAAGAAGCAAATGGCAACGACCATACCGAGATTGTGCAGATCAGCCATCGCTATGGGATGATCCTGTTTATTATCTCGGAAATCATGTTTTTTGTTGCCTGGTTCTGGGCCTATTTCGACGGTTTCTTCCGTGTTGACGATCTGGAGCAGTTCGCCCGTGTTGCCGCCACCGGCGGTGTCTGGCCGCCTCAGGGAATTGAGGTGTTTAATCCCTGGCATCTGCCGCTGTTCAATACTCTCATTCTGCTGACTTCGGGCACAACAGTAACCTGGGCTCACCACGCATTGCTTGAAGGCAACCGCGACGGCCTGAAATGGGGTCTGATCCTGACAATTCTTCTGGGGGCTCTGTTTACGGTTGTTCAGGTCATTGAATATGCAGGTGCCGGGTTCTCCTTTTCTGGAAACATTTACGGTTCAACCTTTTACATGGCTACCGGATTTCACGGGTTCCATGTTCTGGTGGGAACCATCTTCCTGATCGTGTGTCTGGTGCGCATGCTTCAAGGCCAGTTTACGCCCAAGCAACACCTTGGATTTGAATTTGCCGCCTGGTACTGGCACTTTGTTGACGTTGTCTGGTTGTTCCTTTTTGCTTCCATCTACGTCTGGGGCAGCTGGAATGTAACTGTCTTTCACTAGACGATTAGAGCTGTTGAACAAGCGGGGCGCCAAATGGCGCCCCCCTGTTTTTGTCATCCCGCAGGTTCTTTTATTATTCCACGGAGCTGGCAATGAAAGCGCACCGCTTTAAATGAACAAACATGAGAAACCAAAAAAAACCTCAACCATCGTCACAGGCCTTGCCGGTCGTTGTCCGCGGTGCGCCCAAGGCCCATTATTCAAGGGTTTTTTGACTCCCGCCTCTACCTGTGAAACTTGTGGGCTTGACCTTGGCTTTGCCGATAGCGGCGATGGACCCGCAATTTTCATCATCTTTATAGTTGGTTTCATTGTGGTGGGCTTTGCGCTTGTGGTGGATGTTGTTTTTTCCCCCTCCATGCTGGTACACATGGCGCTGTGGATCCCTCTGACTGTGGTACTGGCCGTTGGATTGCTGCGCCCGTTCAAGGGTGCAATGATTGCGCTACAATATCGGCATGATGCCCGGGAGGGCCGGAGTGAGTGAACTTGTGAGCAATTTGGATCAATCCGGGAATGTCCCTACAACGGACAGTAAGAAAACAATCCGGTCAAATATCGGGTTTGTTGTCTTCATGCTGGCACTGACGGCGTTGTTCGTTTTCCTGGGATATTGGCAGGTCGATCGACTGGCACTAAAAAATGCGCGAATTTCAGCTGTGGAGCAGCGGGTTGGTGAAGCGCCCATCTCCCTGCCTCCGGTGGAGGAGTGGGTGGCTTTTGATCCTCAGACTTATGACTTCCGGCCAGTTCAGGTCACCGGCACCTTCGACCATGATAACACCGTGCTGGTATTTACATTTCTCGCCGAACCACGGGGCCCTTATTCAGGGTCTGGATACTGGGTGCTCGCACCATTGCAGCTTTCCGAGGGAGGGGCGGTTTTTGTCAATCGCGGTTTTGTGCCCCAGGCTCAGGCGCAGGAATTCAAGAGTGGCGGAGCAGGTCCACTGGGTGAGGTTACCATTGTCGGACTTGCACGAACCTCGGAACTCGCCAACACTTTTACCCCGGGTCCGGAATTTGCAAACCGGGTGGAGTGGGTGCGCAATATCGACCGGCTGATGCGCTTTGTTGATGAGGATATCGGGCCTGTCGCCCCTATTTATATTAATGCCGAAGCTGGTGAGTGGGGTGCATTGCCGCAAGGGGGGGAAACGCGCCTGGTTTTTGCCAACCGGCACCTTGAGTATGCACTCACCTGGTTTTCTCTGGCAGTTCTCACGCCCATCATGTTGTTATTCTGGTTCTGGCGGGGCCGCAAACAGCAGACTTCCAAGTGATTTCCCCCAAGAGTGTTTTGACTCCTGCCTTTCCTGCCACTAGTGTGCGCCGCCTGCCCCAATCCTGATAAAATCAAGCAGAGTTATTCACCCCCATGCAATATGTTTCCACGCGCGGCCAGGCGCCAAATCTGGGATTTTGCGATGCTGTTCTTGCAGGGCTGGCCAGCGATGGCGGCCTATACCTGCCCGCTGAGTGGCCGCAGCTGAGTAATGACGAGATTGCTGCACTGGCCAACCGTCCCTACCGCGATGTTGCTTTTGAAATAATAAGCCGCTTTGTGGATGGAGAAATTGCTGACACGGACCTCAATTCAATAATCCGGGAGGCCTATTCTGGTTTCCGCCACCCCAGCGTTGCTCCTCTTGCGGAACTGGAGCCGGGATTGTTTGTGCTGGAATTGTTCCACGGCCCAACACTTGCCTTCAAGGACGTGGCCATGCAGGTGCTCGCCCGCATGATGGATCATATTCTGGCCAAACGCGGCCAGCGCGCAACTATCATCGGAGCCACCTCGGGGGATACCGGTTCGGCAGCCATAGAAGCGTTTCGGGGCAGAGAAAACACCGACATTTTTATTCTGCATCCAAAGGGTCGAGTGTCTCCGGTGCAGCGGCGCCAGATGACCACTGTGCTTGATGAAAACGTGCATAATATTGCTCTTGAGGGAGCGTTTGACGACTGCCAGAATCTGGTCAAATCCCTGTTTCTGGATAAGGACTTTCGTGATGGTGTGCACCTTTCGGGAGTAAATTCCATCAACTGGGGGCGGATTGTCGCCCAGATAGTCTATTATTTCACCGCTGCGACGGCTCTTGGCGCGCCACATCGAAAAGTCAGCTTCACAGTGCCCACTGGAAATTTCGGTGACATTTTTGCAGGCTATGCCGCCCGGCAAATGGGCCTGCCCATCGAAAAGCTGGTGATTGCAACAAACTCCAACGACATTTTACGCCGCACCTTCCAGACCGGTGCCTATCGGACTTCAGACGTGGTGCCTACTGCCAGCCCCTCTATGGACATTCAGATTTCGTCAAATTTTGAACGCCTGCTGTTTGAGTCTGCACAAAGGGATGCTCAAACTATTCAGGCCATGATGGACTCCCTCAAACAATCCGGTGGATTTGAAATTGCGCGAGGCATCATGAAAAACCTCACCCGTTTCTTTTCAGTGGGCTCGGCAAACGAAACTGAAACGGCTCAGGCTATCGCCAGTGTCCTTGAGCATTCAGAATATCTGGCAGACCCGCATACAGCAGTAGGATTGCACGTGGCCCGCCAGCAGAAGAGAATATCTGCGCCCATGATAACGCTCGCCACTGCCCACCCGGCCAAGTTCCCCGATGCTGTGCGCTCCGCCAGCGGCATCGACCCCGAACTTCCCGGTTGGTTGAGTGATCTTCACGAAAGAACAGAACGCTGTGATGTGCTGGCAAATGATACTCGCACATTGCAGGAATATATACGCGCCCGCATTCGGGCCTGAGGAGAAAAAGTTGAGCGTTCAAAGCACCAAACTTGATAACGGTATGACGGTCCTGACCCATAATATGCCACACTTGGAAAGCGCTTCGCTTGGCGTTTGGGTAAAGGCGGGCTCGCGGTGGGAACGCCCTGAAGAACACGGGATTTCGCATTTTCTGGAGCATATGGCCTTCAAGGGCACCACGACCCGCTCTTCGCGCGAAATCGTTGAGCAGATCGAGCGTGTGGGTGGTGAGCTCAATGCGGCAACTTCCATAGAGCACACAGGATATTTTGCTCGTGTTCTCAAGGGCGATGTTCCGCTCGCTGCAGAAATTCTCTCCGATATCTTGCGTAATTCGGTCTTTAACCCCAAGGAACTGGCCCGCGAACGGCACGTCATCGAACAGGAAATTGGAGCTTCCCTTGATGACCCCAACGACCAGGTGTTTGATTTATTTCAGAAGGCGGTATTTCCGGACCAGGCGATCGGGCGCACCATTCTGGGGACAGTGGAATCCGTCAACAGTTTTGGCGCGGACCAGATACGGGCCTATATGGAGCGAAATTATGTGGGCTCGCGTATGGTCTTGTCTGCTGCAGGAAATGTTGACCACGACCAATTGGTAGACATTGCTGCTGATCGGTTCAGTGGCCTCAAGGCGGAAGGTGACCTTGAACCCACCAAGGCGCAATATGTGGGCGGGGATAAACGCAACACCTCAAAACACGAACAGGCCCACATCATTCTGGGTCTGGAGGGGCGGGCCTATAATTCGGACGGATTTTATGCTGCCCAGATTCTTGCATCAGTTCTTGGCGGAGGCATGAGTTCGCGTCTGTTTCAGGAAGTGCGCGAAAAACGTGGGTTGTGCTACTCTGTTTATGCATTCCACTGGGCTTTTGCCGATTGTGGAGTGTTCGGTGTTTCAGCATCCACCGGCGAAAAAGAGGTCAGTGAGCTGATGCCTGTCATTCTTGGTGAACTGCGTGCCGCCGTTGATACAATCTCCGATGAAGAAGTGTTGCGGGTGCGCAATCAGATACGCGCCGGGCTTCTCATGTCCCTGGAAAGCCCCTCAGGCCGCGCCGGACAGCTGGCGCGCCAGCAGATTTTGTGGGGCCGCCCCATCGAAATGGCGGAAACCATAGAGCGCATAAACCGCATTGATGCGGCAAGAGTAAAAGAAATCGCCGGGCAGATTTTTGCCGGGGATAATCCGGCGGTGGCCGGCAATGGTCCGGTTGCTAACCTTTTGAGCTATGGCGATATTGTAAAGCATTTTTCAGATTGAGTATGATGCCAGATGCTTGCCTTGTGGACAAAAAAAGCCGGGCCGGTATTGAATGGTGAGGGGCTATGTTTGCGCCTTCCTCAAAAAACGGATTTTGAGGCATGGCAGAACCTGCGCTCCAGAAGTGCAGAATTTCTTGAACCATTTGAGCCAAAATGGTCAAAGCTCGATCTGACCCGCGCCAACTTTGATGCCCGGGTGCGGCGTGCAATTCGGGACGCCAAAGCCGCAACGGAATTTTCGTTTCTTCTGTTCAAGACAGAATCCAGAAGCGAACGTCTCATTGGAGGTCTTACCCTGTCCAACATCCGCTATCGGGCGGCCCGCCACGCCAATCTTGGTTATTGGATGGGAGTAAATGACGCAGGCAGTGGCCACATGGGCCGGGCGGTGGGGTTGTGCCTGCCATTCGTCTTTGAAACCCTGGAGCTAAAACGCCTGCATGCCGCCTGCTTGCCCGGGAATTTGGCTTCGCGCCGGGTGTTGGAGAAAAACGGTTTTGTTGAAGAGGGCTTTGCCGAACATTATTTGCAGATAGCGGGGGAGTGGCGCGATCATGTTCTGTATGGTTTAACAACTCAGCGATATAAAGCCAAAAAAGAAACAACCTGACCCTATGAGCTTGTGAGTTGAGGAAATCCCCGCTACCAAGAGTACTCCCTAGGGCCCAACCAACAAAGAACAGCCTGCAAGCAATGCGTCTTATTGTTTTTTTTGTGATAACAATGGCCCTTGCAGCGGCTGGGATGCGTAGCGCCGTTGCGTTTGAGGTTATTTCCGTCCCCCCTGATGTGAATGCAGTCAATCTGAGCGCTGCGGTTGATATCTTGCCTGGAAATGATGGCCGGGTGCGCCTGTCCACAGCACCGGGTGAAGATGGAATTATCCGTCGTATTGAAGTTCTTGCCGCCAAGGAGGGGACGAACCCCAACTGGGCCCTATTTGCTTTGAGTAACCCTTCAGACGAGCAGATAGAACGTTTGCTTGTGGCTCCGTTTTTTCGCATGCCCGGTTCTGGCCTTATAAACCCCGATCTGGGGTCCGAGCGCATAGCTGTACTCACGCCAAGTTCAGGCCTGCGTCCCCAGCGCCTGATAGATGCCGAAGCGGATGTCTTTGAGGTTGTTCTTGATCCTGGCGCAACCGTGACCTTTGCCGCCGAACTTTCCGGTGACAGGCTGCCTGAACTCTATATGTGGGAACCGGGGGCCTATCGTGATTATGTAAACTCATTCACCCTGTTCCGGGGCACCGTTCTGGGGATTGCAGGCCTGGCTGCCGTGTTTCTTACCATCATGTTTGTGGTCAAGGGGCGGGGGGTGTTCCCGGCCACCGCTGCGTTCTCCTGGGCCGTTCTCATCTACCTGCTGGTAGACTTTGGCGTGCTTGGCCGCCTGATCGGGGTTGGCAACGGTTCAGTTCAACCCTACCGGGCCGCCGCCGAGGCGGCCATCGCCACGACCCTGTTCGGGTTTTTGTTCATATACCTGAATCTGCACCGGTGGCATTTGCGCTTCCTGCATCTGGCGCTGGCGCTGTCCGCTGTGATGCTGGCACTGTTCGCTTTCGCATTCCTTCAACCCTCGATTGCAGCGACTGTCGCCCGTACGGTTCTTTTCATTCTGGCCATTCTGGGCTTTATACTCATCTTGCTGCTGGCCATGCGCGGTTATGATCGCGCAGTGATGCTGGTGCCTACCTGGATCATATTTTTTGCCTGGCTGTTCTATTCCTGGATGGTGATTACCGGGCGTGTTTCCAACGACATTGCGCAGCCAGCCGTTGCCGGCGGTCTGGTGCTCATTGTTATGCTCATCGGTTTTACCACTGTGCAGCATGCTTTTGCCGAGGGACAGGTCTCTCTTGGTTCTCTGTCGGAAATCGAGCGCCGGGCACTGGCTTTGACCGGAAGCGGTGATTTTGTCTTTGACTGGAATATTGAGCGCGACCGGGTTAATATTTCCCCCGAACTGCACTCCCGGCTTGGCGAACGCCCCGGAGCCTTGCGTGGTGCTATAAAACTATGGCTCGACCGCGTGCATCCCGAAGACCGGGATAAATTTCGCACGGCCCTTGATACTCTGGTGGAATTGCGCCGGGGGCGCTCCAATATGGATGTGAGGGTGGGGTGTCAGGATGGCACCTACCGTACCTTCAACATGCGGGTCAAACCGGTGCTGAGCAGTGATGGAAGCGTCAACAGGATTGTGGGCACGCTTCAGGACGTCACCGACCAGCGCGCTTCCCGGGAACGTCTGATGCACGACGCCGTGCATGACAGCCTGACAGGTTTGCCCAACAAGCAATTGCTGCTCGATCGTCTTGAACGGGCTTTAACGCGTGCGCGTTCCTCCGCTGCTCCAAAACCGGCAGTTTTTATCATTGATCTGGATGAATTTTCCCAGCTTGACGAGCGTGTGGGGAAATCAGCGGCGGACTCCGTTTTACTTGCGGTATCCCGCAGGCTTTCTCGGGTCATCCGGCCTATGGATACACTGGCGCGCCTGAATGGAAGCCAGTTCGGGGCGATCCTTATTTCCGAAGGCAACGCCAGCCAGATTGCGGAAATCGCCGAACAGATGCGCCGCAGTTTGCGCGCGCCGTTCAATTTTGGCGATCAGGATCTGGCGCTCACCGCCTCTATCGGCATCACAATTTTTGATAATGGCCCGGCAGATGCCACCGAAGTGATGCGTGATGCCGAGCTTGCCATGTATTACGCCAAGCGACTCGGGGGCGATCGTATCGAAGCCTACCGGGCCTCGGCCCGCTCGATTGCCGCCTATTCCGAAGCGTCAGAAAAGGACCTTGAGCGCGCCATGAACGAAGGCGAGTTGCAGGTTCATTACCAGCCAATTTATGATATCCACACCAGCCGTATCGCCGGAGCCGAAGCCCTGATGCGTTGGAACCATCCCTCAAGAGGTGCAATCAGTCCTTCAGAATTTATTCCGCTGGCCGAACGTACAGGCCAGATCGAAAAACTGGGGAGGCTGGCCCTGCGTCAGGCCGCCAACCAGACCGGGAACTGGATTTATCAGCTTCCTGTGGATGAAGGTTTTTTTGTTTCAATAAATCTCTCGGCAACGCAATTATCCACCGACACCCTGCTCAATGATATGCGTACTCTGGTGACCGAGAACACCATGCTGGCCCGGCATATCAAGCTTGAAGTGACCGAAAGTCAGGTGATGACCAATCCCGAGCACTCAGCCCATGTGCTTTCCGCCCTCAAGGACCTGGGTCTGGGGCTGGCGCTGGATGACTTTGGCACCGGACATTCTTCGCTTTCCTACCTGCACCGCTTTCCCTTTGATACGGTCAAAATCCCCGCGCAATTTGTGCAGATGAGTGACACCACCGGCATGGCACATACGCAAGGGCCGATTATTCGTGCTATCATGTCGCTGGCAACGGAACTGGGTCTTAAGGTCATCGCCGAGGGGGTTGAGACTGGCGAAGAGCTGGAACGCCTGCGTCTGCTTGACTGTCAGCTTGCCCAGGGTTTTATTCTGGATCCGGCCCTTTCAGGAAGTGATATGCACAGAAAGCTTGCTGCCCAGTTCACCTGATATCAAAGTGTTTAACAGCTCAGGCGTTTCCCGAATAGGCGCTAAGGGATGCTCTGTTGACCCCCAGTATTTTGAGAGCTTTTTCATAGCGTGCTTCCAGGGGGACGTCGAACAGAAGGGCATCATCATAAGGCACTGTAAGCCAGGCATTCTGCGCCAGTTCCTGCTCGAGTTGACCCGGACTCCAACCACAATAACCCAGCGCAAAAATAGCTTTCTCCGGTTTTTCTTCATAGGCAATGGCCTGCAATATCTCTACATTGGCGGAAAGGTGTATATCCTTGGTAACTTCAAGAGCGGCATTGCTTGAGTCATAATCGGGAGAGTGCAGGACAAACCCGCGCGCGCGGTCCACGGGACCTCCACGAAGTACGTGTCTCCGGGCAATTTTACTGCTGATTTCAATTTTTCGATCAGGGGCGTTCACATTAAGATCGCGCAACACATCTTCAAATCTGAGGTCTTGCAGCGTCTGGTTGATAATTAACGCCATCGCGCCTTCCGCACCGTGTTCGACCACATAGATAACACTTTCAAAGAAGCGTTCGTCGTCCATAAGTGGCATGGCGACAAGAAAATCGCCCTTTAGAGAAAAATCCAAGTTTTTTGATTTTTGCACCATGCCGGAAAGGTTACGCGTTTAGTGAGCCTGTGAAAAGCGGTAACAAAAAATAATCCGATCACGAAGGACTGATCGTCCAGTCATTCCTTCTTTATCCTGGCTGTTGTAACAATGGGGCTATGTGCAGATTTTTTCCATCTCCGGCAATTGTTGTGTTTGTTTTTTTGCTGGCTCCCGTTCAGGCCGGTGAAACTCCCTGGCAGGAAGTCGCCCCGCAGGCCAGTTTGCGGCTTATTTCTTCGGATGTGGTCAGAAATGGGAAGACCATGCTTGCCCTTGAACTCAGTATGCCTGAAACAACCTGGACTTATTGGCGCGTGCCTGGAGAAACCGGAATCCCCCTGCAATTGGCGTTCGAGGGTTCAAGAGGCGTGAAGGAATTTGAGGTCATATGGCCGTTCCCCAAGCGAGAGGTCATCTATGGATATGTCGATCATATATATCGCGGTGACGTTGTCCTGCCACTGGAGTTGAGCGTTGAGGGGGATAATCCCTTTGTTTCCATGCAGGCTGTTCTGGGTGTGTGTTCGGATATCTGTGTTCCCGTTTTTGCCAACTTTGAACTGGAACTCAATATGGAGAAACGTGACCGGTCTCAGGCCCTGCGCATAAACCAGGCGTTGGCCCGCACCCCCATCCCCTGGGATCAGCCTTCCGATGTGATTGAGGCCATTGCTTTTGATCAAAAAAATCAGCAGGTACTGGCCCGGCTCTCCAATTCCAACATCGATTTCTCTTCCATGATATTGGCCACCCAAAATTCTTCAATCGTGTTTGGCCCGCCTCAAAAAAGCCAGATAGAGGGAATAATTGCCTTCCCTAAACTAGGTGCAAATGGTGACGAAGAACTGTACGAACAGTCCTTTACAGTGAGTTTCATGTCGTCTCTGGGGCCTTATGAAATTGAACAGACCTCAGTGTCTCTGGCAGATATAGGCGGTTAGGTTGGTATCGGCCGGCCTTGGGGTGATTGGAAGGTTGTGTTCCAAAAATGAGCGAGATGATTAGGCCGGGCGATAGCCTCCCCTCGCTTGAGGTGCGCCGGGTGAGTGGGCAGGGAACGGAGCGAGTCGATCTGTTACAGTGGCTGGGGGAGGGGACGGTTGTTTTGTTCAGTGTCCCTGGTGCTTTTACGCCCACCTGTCACAATGACCATCTGCCTGGGTTCGTTTCGGGTGCCAGGGGTTTTTCCGCTGCCGGTGTCGACAGAATTGTTTGTGCGACAGTAAACGATCACTATGTGGTCCAGGCTTGGGCCAAAAGCAGTGACGCGTTGGCAGTAGTTGATTTTATCGCTGACTCTGAGGCGGAACTCGCCCGGAAGCTGGGCTTGGCAAGGGATTTGTCAGCGGGCGGGTTGGGGTGGCGCTTTGTGCGCTCAGCCATGATCATCAAGGATGGTGTAGTGAAAAATTTGTTGGTGGATGACAAACCGGGACAGCTGACAAAGACCAGCGCATCAGCTATCTTGTCGGTTCTGACGGACCAGGGAGTGTTGCGCAGTGCATAGGAATATTGTGGAAATGAGCAGCAAAGATCAGGTCACCCGTCCCGAAAAGCTCAAGAGATTGCCGCTGGCCGCGCGCAGCGTCGCTGCGGTGCTGGTTGTCAGTCTTACTCTGGCCGGTTGTGGTGTCGGCTCGCTTGTGGGGGATGGCTCCAATACGGCCAGCCAGCTTGCTGATACAACCGCAACTGCCAATGAAATATCCCAGCTTCAATCCAGTGCGTTGCCTGCGATTGCAACAGAATGCCCCCCCATCAAGGTGCGCGATGGTGGGGAAGCAATTTTTGCCTATGCCAACAATCGTATTGGAGATGCCCGAGCGCTTCAGTTTCAGGCGGTCATTGACGGTCAATCCAGAAACTGCGTTGTTTCCAACGGACTGATTACGGTCAAGATGGGCGTTGTTGGTCGTCTGGTTATGGGACCAAGCAGCTCAACCAATTCCATGACGCTCCCCTTGCGTTTTGCCGTGGAGCGCGATGAAATCACCGTATTTTCACAAGTCTATGAAATTCCCATGACTGTTACACCGCCAAGCCAGTCCGAAGAATTTGTCAAGGTTGTTGAAAACGTGGCTATTCCCTATCTGGGCGGTGAAGACATCGTCATCTGGGTTGGCTTTGATAGCAACGCCTGACCCGTCGCAAGGCACCGGCAGATTTCCATTGCAATAACTGCCCTCGCGTCATGCTGGCGCATTGACCTGCCGACAATTTTGCATCACTATTGCGCCCGAACGCGGGAGAGACTGGACAATTGTCCGGCGCCGAAGGAGCAACCGCCCCGGAAACTCTCAGGCAGATGGACCGCGTTCAACGTCAAACTCTGGAAAGAGGAACCCCTGAGGTTCCCGCCGAAGGAGTAACCGCGCGTGGTTGCGTACGGGAAATCTCTCAGGCCACCGGACAGAGGGGGCACTCGTTGCAGGTTGTTTTCCCTGCGCTTAGTGCCCTTGCTGTTGGAGGCGTGAAATGGCCCAATCTGGTATTCCACCTAACAGAACTGCGCTTTTTGATCTGCATGTCTCCCAGGGCGGACGCATTGTGGATTTTTCGGGATATGAATTACCAGTTCAGTTTACCGGAATTGTTGCCGAACACATGCACACCCGCATGATGGCCAGTCTGTTCGATGTTTCACATATGGGACAGATAACGGTCACCGGGAGTGACTTTGAGACGACATCGCAAGCATTGGAAACACTGCTTCCGGGGAACCTGAAGAACCTCAAGCCCGGTTCCATGCGCTATACGGTTTTACTCAATGCTGAGGGTGGTATTGAGGACGATCTCATTGTTACCCGCCCCGCCGAAGGCCAGGCGGCAGATGGGGTGATGTTCATTGTGGTCAACGCAGCGCGAAAAGCCCATGACCTGGCAATATTTGAAGAAGCTTTCACAGATGAGCTTGAATTTGAACTGCATGAGGACAAGGCTTTGCTGGCCTTGCAGGGTCCGCTTGCTGGCGCGGTTCTGGCCGAACTCAGTGACGCGCCTCTCAAACTTGCCTTCATGCAGGCAATGCCCGCCAGCATTGAAGGTATTGAGTGTCAGATTTCTCGCTGCGGGTATACCGGCGAGGACGGCTTTGAAATTTCTCTCAAAAATAACGACGCCATCAGCTTGGCGAAAAAACTCTATGCCGATGAGCGCGTAAACCCCGCGGGTTTGGGCGCACGTGACAGCCTGCGGCTGGAAGCGGGCCTTTGCCTTTATGGCCACGACATGGACGACACCATTGACCCCGTTTCCGCCGACCTTCTGTTTGCCATTGGCAAGCAGAGGCGCATTGATGGCGGTTTTGTCGGCGCACCCCGCGTGCTCCAGATCATCAAAGACGGACCGGAAAACCGCCGCGTGGGGCTTTTGTTTGAAGGGCGCATGCCGGTGCGTGAAGGTGCCCAAATCATTGATGTGCAGGGGAAAATAATTGGCCGTATAACCTCAGGCACCTTTGCGCCCAGCCTTAAGGCTCCCATCGCCATGGCCTATGTGCCCTCAGAATTGGCGGTGCTCGGCAACAAAGTCACAGCTCTCGTGCGCGGGCGAGAAGTTGTCGGAACCATTACCAGAATGCCTTTTGTACACCAGAACTACGCCCGAAAACCCGGAATATGAACCCAATTCATTTTGTTTCCAAGCAAGGATTTTTTTTGTGACAAAAACACTTTTTTCCGAGGACCATGAATATGTACGCCTTGAAGGTGACAGTGCCACCATCGGAATTTCCAACTACGCTCAGGAGCAATTGGGCGACATTGTATTTGTTGAACTGCCTGCGGTGGGTACAAGTTTCAAAAAGGGCGATGAAATTGCCGTTGTGGAATCGGTAAAGGCAGCTTCGGAAATCTACGCGCCCCTCGACTGTACCGTAACAGAAGTCAATGAAGCCCTGAATGAGGACCCCGGAAAGGTGAATATGGATGCCATGGGAGAGGGTTGGCTCATCAGGGTGTCACTCGCTGCCGATGCAGACCGGTCCCACCTGATGGACGAAGCGGCCTATACCACTCACACAGCCTGATTTCGAGGCTGCACCGATCAAGATCAAGTACTGGAACATCCCATGCGCTATCTTCCCCACTCTGATTCAGACCGGGCCAAAATGCTTGCAGCAATCGGCGTGGATTCGGCTGAAGAGCTCTTTTCAAGCGTGCCTGACACCCTGATGTTGCGAACGCCCCTTGATCTTCCGCCCCACAGCCCGGAGTTCATGGTCGAAAATCATATGCGCGGTTTGGCGGGTAAAAATCGCACCTGCGATGATGGCCCGTTTTTTATTGGTGCCGGGGCCTATCGCCACCACGTGCCTGCCAGCGTTGATCACCTCATCCAGCGCTCGGAATGGTTGACCGCCTACACACCTTACCAGCCTGAAATATCGCAAGGCACCTTGCAGATGCTGTTTGAGTTTCAGACCCAGGTCGCACATCTGACGGGAATGGAGGTTGCCAATGCTTCAATGTATGATGGTTCAACCGCCACCGCAGAGGCCGTGCTTATGGCGCGACGCCTGACCCGGCGCGAAAAAACTGTTCTCTCAGGCGCCCTGCACCCCCAATACAAAGACGTGGTGGCTACCTATCTGAGTGAAGATGAGGGTTTGATCTGCCTCCCGCCTGATCCTCTGGGTGTTGCATCTCTTGTCGAACATATCGACGAAAAAACTGCCGCTGTTGTTGTGCAAACCCCCGATTTTTACGGTAACCTGCACGATATTGAAGCACTTGCCAGCACCGCCCATGAGGTCGGGGCGCTGTTGATCGTGGTGGTTACTGAAATCATTGCGCTGGGGCTGATTGAAGCGCCCGGAGCACTGGGAGCCGATATTGTGGTCGCGGAAGGCCAATCTTTGGGCAATCCACTGGGTTTTGGTGGACCCTATGTGGGTCTGTTGGCTACCCGCCAGAAATTTGTCCGCCAGATGCCGGGTCGAGTCTGTGGCGAGACCGTGGATGCAGAGGGCAAGCGGGGCTTTGTGCTGACGCTTTCTACCCGCGAGCAGCATATCAGGCGCGAAAAGGCCACCTCAAATATTTGCACCAACGCAGGGTTGTGCGCTCTTGCATTTTCCATTCATCTCTCCATGCTGGGTGAAAAGGGATTGACCGCCCTTGCTGAACTCAACCATGCCAACGCCTGTATCCTTGCCAATGCGCTTGAAAAGCTGCCCGGAGTAGAAGTGCTCAATAAAACCTTTTTCAACGAATTCACCATCCGGGTGAAGGGGAATGCTGCGAAACATATTGAGGCTTTGACTGCCCGTAACATACTTGGAGGTCTGCCTGTTTCGCGTCTTGAACCCCAGATGCCCGCACTGGCAGACCTGATTGTTCTGAGTGCGACCGAGCTAACCACAAATGAGGACATAACCGCCCTTGTTTTAGCGCTTGGGGAGGAGTTGGCATGAGCATGAACCAGCAGGGCCGCCCGACCAACGCCGGAAAAACTACCGATTCCAGCGCCAGCGAATCCGCATTGTTACCGAGCGAGCCACTATTGTTTGAAATTGGCAGCAAGGACCATACCGGCGTTGATCTTCCTGACGTCAAGCCGTTCAACCACCGGCTCGGCGCGTTCAAACGCACAACGCCCCTTGAGTTGCCCGGCCTGTCCGAGCCGGAAACCATGCGTCATTATGTGCGTCTGTCCCGTCTGAACTATTCCATTGACAGCGGGCTTTATCCGCTGGGCAGTTGCACTATGAAACACAATCCGCGCCTCAATGAAAAGATGGCGCGCCTACCCGGGTTTTCTCAAATACACCCCCTGCAGCCCGTTTCGACGGTCGGGGGCGCCATTGAGGCACTATCAGAGCTCGCCCGCTGGCTGATGAAGCTCACCCGCACTTCGGCTGTGGCCATGAGCCCCAAGGCGGGTGCCCATGGGGAGCTTTGCGGCATGATGGCTATCAGAGCCGCCCATCTGGAAAAAGGTGAGGGGAACCGCTCTATTGTTCTGGTGCCGGAGAGCGCCCACGGCACCAACCCCGCAACGGCCGCCTTTCTGGGCTACAAGGTCAAAGCGATACCGGCCAAAGCAGACGGCACCGTTGATATTTCAGCGGTAGAAGACGCCCTCTCCCCGGACGTGGCGGCAATCATGCTGACCAACCCCAACACCTGCGGGTTGTTCGAGCCGGATGTCAAAAAGATTGCTGATGCCATCCATGCTGCCGGGGCCTACTTTTACTGCGACGGAGCCAACTTCAACGCCATCATGGGCGTGGTCTGCCCCGGCGACCTTGGTATCGACGCCATGCACATAAATCTGCACAAGACCTTTTCCACCCCCCATGGCGGGGGCGGGCCCGGCGCCGGGCCGGTTGTGCTTTCAAAAGCTCTGGCTCCGTTCACCCCTGTGCCCTTTATTCGTGAAACAGCGAGCGGATCCGAACTGGTGGAGCATGTGGGTGAGAGCAAATCCTTTGGGCGTCTCACGGCATTTCACGGGCAGATGGGCATGTTCACTCGTGCACTGACCTATATGCTTTCCCATGGCGGCGACGGCCTGGCCCAGGCTGCAAAGGACGCTGTATTGAACGCCAACTATCTCAAGGCGCGTCTCTCTGAATTGTTTTCCATGCCCTATGGTGAACAGTTCTGCATGCACGAAGTGTTGTGTGATGATGATTTCCTGAAAGGGACCGGTGTCACCACGCTGGATTTTTCCAAGGCGATGATCGACGAGGGCTACCATCCCATGACCATGTATTTTCCACTGGTTGTGCATGGTGCCATGCTCATTGAGCCCACAGAGAGCGAGTCTCTCAAGGAGTTGGACCGCTTTGCCGACACCATGCTGGAATTAGCCCGTGCGGCCCACGCCGGAGAGGTAGAGCGTTTCACTTCTGCTCCAACGAAAGCGCCCTTGCGGCGTCTTGATGAAACCGGTGCCGCCCGCAACCCCAAACTCAAATGGACCAAAGAGTAAGCGCCGGCACGCGCGACGCAAAAAAACGGGCTCCAAAAGGAGCCCCTTTCAAATAGCCTGGCTGGTGCACATAGCCCTCACATTTAATGGGTCCGGCCCCTAATTGATCCGACTGCCCACATCCTTGATGGCATCCTCGATCAGGGCATCGCCCTTTTCAGCCATCTGCTCTACCAGCAAAACCCGCGCCGCTTCCACTGCGACCTCGGCTGAGCGGGAACGAACCTCGGCAATTGCCTGAGCTTCGGCCTGGGAAATTTTGTCTTCGACGGCTTTGGTGCGTCTTGCGATCAGTTCTTCCAGCGCCACCTTTGCTTCTTCGGCCATGCGTGCAGATTCTTCCTTGGCCGCTGTTACAATTTCTTCGGCCTCGGACTCGGCCGCCTTGCGCTTGCGTTCATATTCAGCAAGCAGTGCCTGTGCTTCTTCACGCAACTGTTTGGCTTCATCCAGGTCGGACTGAATTTTTTTGATTTTGCTGTCCATCCCGCCAAGAATGGTTTTGGGCAATTTCATATAGATGAGAAGGCCAAAAAAAGTAAAAAAAGCAACGGTTGCCCAGAAGGTATTATCAAATTCCATTTTTCTAACCCTTCACAACGGTTGCAACAGCACTACGCGCAGCTTTTACACTGATTTTGCCTGTCAATTTTGAAACCAGCGCTACAGCAGTATCTGCGGCGATATCATCTACATTTGCCAGCGCATCAGCCTTTGTTTTCTGGATCCGGCTTTCTGCAACAGCAACCTTTTTGGTCAGATCGGCCTCCACCTCGGCGCGCTTTGCATCCACATCAGCCTTGAGGCTGGCGCGCGTGTCCTCGGCGATAGCCTGAGACTTTGCCCGCGCTTCGGCAAGCTCAGCCTCATAAGAGGCGATGGCCTGATCGGTTTTTTTACGCAAGCGTTCCGCCTCAGCAAGGTCGCCTTCAATACGGTCGCGCCTGACTTCAAGAATTTCACCAATCCGGGGTAGAGCGATTTTACTCATCAGCAGATAAAGCGCGCCGAACGTCAGGGCCAGCCAGAACAGTTGTGCCCCGAAGGTCGAACTGTCGAACGGGGGGAACACGCCAGAGTCTTTTACATCATGGGACGACGTGCCGGTTGTGGTCTCCTCGCCATGGCTTGAGGCGCCCAGCACCTCTTCCCCGGATGTGCCCTCAAGAACAATCACGGCGTCTTCAGATGCACCGCCTTGGGAAGTCTCACTTCCCGATACAGTACTTTCTTCGGACGATATGTCTGTTTCAGCCTGGGCGACAACAATTGCGCCTGCCCATGTCGCGCCGTCCTGTTGTTGCACAGCTAAATCTGCCTGTCCGTAAATTGAGCCGATAATTGACATGTCACCTGTCCCGTTGGATCAAAATACCCCAAGGTCCGCTTTTGCAGTGCGAGCCGGCCGGGGTGTGCTCAAGGCAGCCCGGTAACGTATTAAAGGGCTGCCTCAATAAGTTGACGACTGGGTTTGTGGTCCTTTAACGGACTAAAGAACAAACAACAGCAACAGGGCAACCAGCAGCGAGAAGATGCCAAGGGCTTCTGTCACCGCAAAACCAAAGATGAGGTTGGTAAACTGGCTTGCCGCAGCAGCAGGATTACGCAGGGCCCCGGAAAGATAGTTTCCGAAAATAATACCCACGCCAACGCCGGCGCCGCCCATGCCAATCGTTGCAATGCCTGCGCCGATGTATTTTGCTGCTTCTGCTTCCATTTTTTTAACTCCTTGGAAAAATTCAGATTGAAAGGTTCGGGATTAAGACTGGAACTCTGATGCTTTGTTGAATCAGTGTCCCGGGTGAATGGCGTCATTCAGATAGACGCATGTAAGAATGGTGAACACGAAGGCCTGAAGGGCCGATACCAGGAACTCAAGGCCCGTCAGTGCGACTGTCATGCCGAAGGGAAGGACAGCACCGATGATGCCAAACGCGCCCATTGAGGTCAGCGTCACGACAAAGCCGGCAAAAACCTTGAGCACTATGTGCCCTGCCAGCATGTTGCCGAACAAACGCAGAGAAAGGCTGAGCGGGCGTGACAGGAAGGAAAGCACTTCAATGGGAACAACAATAATCAAAACCGGAAGCGGAATTCCCGAGGGGACAAACAGCTTCAAAAAGCCAAAACCATTGCGCATCACGCCATAGACTATGACCACGGTCATCACCAGCAACGCCAGCGCCACAGTGATGATCAGATGGCTGGCCACGGTAATAAAATAGGGGAACATGCCGAACATGTTGGAAATCAGAATGAAGGTGAACAGCGAAAATACAAAAGGAAAAAATTTCATTCCCTCGTTCCCCGCCGAACTTCGCACCATATTGGCAATAAATTCGTAGGTTATTTCTGAAACAAGCTGCAATCGCGAGGGCACCAGGCCCCGGCCGCGCGTCGACAGAATAAGGTAACCCGCAATCAGGCCCACCGTAAGCACCATGAACAGCGATGAGTTGGTGAAGGCCAACTCAAACCCGCCCGCCCCTTCAGCATCGGCACCAATGGTGCCAAACGAAAAAAGTTCGTAGATATTGAACTGAGAAATAGGATCTGTGCCAGCCAATTTATTGAGCCCTTCTTAGCCCTGAAAGTGTCGTTTGTTGTTGCGAAATTTTTGGAAAATCGCCAAGTCTTTATCTAGTCGTCATCATCATCCAGTTCGTCCGGCGGAACCAGTTTATCCGGATCCGGTTTGGGCGCATTGGCATTCATTTCCGCCGCAGCCCGCGTCACATTAAGCACACCGGCTGCAAATCCCAGCAACAGCAACACGATCATAAAAATCGGCCGCGTGCCAAAAATGGCGTCCAGTGCCATCCCCAGTGCAGTAGCAACAATAACTGCCGCCACAAACTCCGAGGCCATCCGAAAAGCCCGTCCCGCACCCGTCAGCTCATTCTGACGCATGGCCGAAGCTGCGGCCAGCGCGGGTCGTTGCTTTTTGGCGCGCCGAATTCGTGAAGCCAGCGCCCCCGTTTCCGGCCGTTGCGATACTCGTTCGGGCCGTTTCGTTTTATCCGAATCAGCCATTGAGAACACCGTGAAGACCAGCTCTTTTGTGCATGAGGATCACCCTCAAAGTCGCGCGCACCATAGTGTCAGCCTTTGAAGGTGTCAAGCAATCCGCCCACATGGTAACTTATTGAAATACATGAAGAAATGCAAACAATTGATAGGCACCCATATCTCTCAGCAGGCTTGAGCCATGCTGATGGGGTCGCTCAAACTGCTTCGCGCACGGTCTGCGCGGTTGCCAGGTCGACAGAAACAAGCTGACTGACTCCCCGTTCAGCCATGGTAACACCGAACAGGCGGTCTACCCGAGACATGGTAATCGGATTGTGCGTGATGACCAGAAAACGCGTATGCGTGCGTTGGCACATACTGTCGAGCAGATTACAAAATCGCTCGACATTAGCATCATCAAGGGGCGCGTCCACTTCGTCCAGCACGCAGATGGGTGCCGGATTGGTGAGGAACACGGCAAATATCAGTGCTAGCGCGGTCAAGGCCTGTTCGCCGCCGGATAACAGTGAGAGAACCTGAGGTTTTTTGCCCGGTGGGCGTGCCAGAATTTCAAGGCCTGCCTCCAGCGGATCGTCACTTTCTACAAAGGTGAGTTCGGCAGTGCCTCCGTCAAAAAGCGAAGTGAACAGGTCCTGAAAATGCGCGTTCACCCTTTCAAACGCGTCATTCAGGCGTGCGCGACCCTCCCGGTTCAGGCTTGAAATGCCGGTACGCAACTTGGAAATTGCCGCGATCAGATCATCCCGGTCTGCGATCATTGTCTCAAGTTTTTCTCTGGTATCTGCCGCTTCCTTTTCCGCTGAGAGGTTCACCCCTCCCAGCCTTTCCCGCTCAGCCTTTAGTCGCTCAAGGCGCCGTTCAGTCTGATGCTCGTCGGGCAGGGCGGCCTCGGCCTTGATCTGCGCAAGTTCAGCAGTTTCATTGGCCGGTATGCCAAGGTTTTCCTGTACCACCTGCTCGATTTGCTGACGTTGTAGAATCAACCCCTTCAGGCGTTCGTCGATTCGCGCCATTTCCGCCCGGACTTCACCCAGGGCTTGAGAGGCTTCCCGGCTGTGCCGGTCGAGTTCGCGATAGGCGTTTTCAGCTTCCGCCAGTTTGTTGGACGTCAGTTTTTGCGCCTGTTTTGCATCCTCAAGCTGCCGGTCGAGCGCTTCGCGCTTGTCTGAGTACCCTTCCGGGGATTGAGCGAGGGAAGCGAGTTGCGCGGCAATTTCTTCTCTCCGGTTGCCAAGGTCCTTTGCCTGAGCCTCTGCACTTTCCTTGCGCCGGCACCAGCTTGACATCTCCTGCTCCAACTGGGCAATACGGTTGGCCCGCATACGTCCCGCATTTTCAAAATTGCCCAAGGCCAGTCTGGTTTGCTCATAGGTTGAGCGCGCGCCCTGCAACTGATTTTGAATAGTCCTAACCTCACGTTCTGCGTCGTTTTCACTCTCGCAGGCCTCAAGAGTTCTGGTCGCATCAGCCTCAATTTCGAGCGCTTCTTTCAGGCTTGAATTCAGGCGTACACGCGCCTCTTCCAGAGCGCCCTGACGAGTGGCAAGGTCGCCCACGGCTCGTTGTGCGATATCAAATGCACTCTGTGCTGTTTCGATTTGACGTTGGGCCTGCCGCCAGTTTTCCCGCAGTTCACTTTCTGCACTCTGGGCCTGCTGATCGTTGATTTTAAGCCTGTCGACTTGCTCCCGGGCTCTGGCAACCGCTGCACGGCCCTCAGATATCTCCCGGTCCAGTTCGGTCAACCGGTTGCGCTGGGATAATCGCTGGGCCGCGGCGCTGGGGGCATCGGCTTTGGACACCAGCCCGTCCCAGCGCCAGAGGTCGCCTTCCATAGTGACCAGCCGTTGCCCGGGGCGCAGGGAAAGCATCAGCCGGGGCCCTTCAGAAGCACTGACAATTCCTATCTGATCGAGCCCCCGCTTCAGACTGGCAACTCCATCCACAAATTTCGAAAGTGCCAGCGCCCCTTCAGGCAATGGTGGATCGTCGGCAGAGTCGCCCGGTTTGGTCCAGTAAATAGGCGCGCCGCTATCTCCTGAGGCCTCAAGGTCGTCTCCCAGAGCTGCGCCCAGAGCAACCTCATATCCTGCGCTGACATCCAGCGTATCCACAATTGCCGGCCACAGATTGCTGTCCTGCAATTTCAAGACGCTGGCCAGCGTTTCTGCTTCGATTTCCAGCGAGTTCAGACTGGTCTCAAGTTCGCTGAGCCCGGGGCGTGCCATTTCAAGGGCCTCCCGAGCGGCCTGGCTGGATTTTTCTGCAGAAATTGCTTCCAGCTCGGCCTGCTTTGAGGCGGCGTGGGCAGCGTCCAACTCCGCCCGGCGCAGTATGATTTCGCTGTCGGAATTGAGTTCCAGTCTCACATTGTCAGCTTCGCGGGTCACCTCTTCAATCTGTACCTGCAACCGCGCTGCCCTGACTTTTGCTTCTTCGGCGGAGCGTGTGGCCTGCGCGCGCCGGGCACGCAACTGCGCCAGTTCCTCGGTCGCCTCACGGAATTTGCTTTCCGCCAGCTTCAGATCGGCCTCGGCAGCATTTGCGGCTTCGCGTGCCTGGTTCGCCGCTTTGCTCTCCTGTTCGCTTTCGCAGGTAAGCCGGGTCTTTTCCTCGCCATAAGCTTTCAAAAGGGTGTCCGCCTCACTGATCAGGGCGGTTTCCCGTTCTATGTCGGCAAGGATTTGTTTTTGCCGGTCTTCGAGTTCTGCCTGCCGGCTGTCGGTCCGGCGGATTTCCGTTTCCAACTGCTCACGCAATATCGTCAATCGTTGAACAGCAGCACCCGCGCTGACATCTGCTGCTCGCACCGGTGCGATGGCATCTTTGGCGGCCTCAAGCGCTTTGGTGGTCTTGAGTTCCGCGTGTGTTGCATCCGCCAGAAGTTTAACCGTTTGGCCCTGCAGGGCCTCGGTTTTTTTCTCTGCAACTCGCGCATTCACCCAGCGTACATGATAGAGTGCCGCTTCACACCTGCGAATGTCTCCTGAAATGTTGCGGTATCTTGAGGCGAGGCGCGCCTGCTTTTTCAGATTATCAAGCTGGCCTTCCACCTGAGCGACGATGTCATCGACGCGTTCAAGGTTTTGCTCGGCCCCGCGCAGGCGCAATTCTGCTTCATGGCGCCGGGAGTGCAGACCTGAGATGCCTGCGGCCTCTTCAAGCAAGGCTCGACGTTTGACCGGCTTTGCGGCAATCAACTCCCCTATCTGTCCCTGACGAACCAGCGCCGGCGAGTGGGCACCTGTCGAGGCATCCGCAAACAGAAGTTGTACATCACGGGCTCGAACCTCACGACCATTGACCCGGTAGACGGAACCGTTTTCCCGCTCAATGCGGCGGCTGACTTCCAGCGTATCGGCATCGTTGAGGTGAGCAGGGGCAGAACGGTCGGAGTTGTCCAGCACCAGCGTGACTTCAGCCGAGTTGCGCCCCGGCCGGTTTGCCGAGCCGGAAAAAATCACGTCATCCATGCCCGAAGCGCGCATGGCCTTGTAGGAGCTTTCTCCCATAACCCAGCGCATGGCTTCCACCAGGTTGGACTTTCCGCAGCCATTGGGGCCCACGACACCAGTCAAACCCGGCTCCAGGTGCAGATCGGTGGGGTCGCTGAAACTTTTGAAGCCGTGCAAACGCAGGCGCTGGAATTTCATTCAACGCCTCCTGAAGCTTTTAGCAACAGCCAGTACGAAACTAACCCTGCAGCGGGTCGATTTCCGCTGCCAGGTCCTGAAGAGACTTGTTGCCCGAAAGCTGTTTGCCGTTCATGTAAAATGTCGGAGTTCCCGTCAAATCAAATTGATTCAGTGCCTGATCGCGTACAGCCTCCATGCCTGCGAATAGTTCCTGATTCGTCAAGGCCGCTTCGAAACTTTCCTCTGTAAAGCCGAGTTGCAATGCAACAGCCATCAAGGCGTCCCTGGGCTTGTCGGAGCGGGACCACACCTGCTGACTCTCAAAATAGGCGCCTATCACCTCGTGATAGCCTTCTTCTCCGGCAGCCACAGCCACCATAAACACCACGGCATCCAGCACATTCCGGATGAAGGGGCGAAGAATGAACCTGGATTTTCCGGTCTCGATATACTGCTCTTTAAAGGCTGGGTAGGTTTGGATGTGAAATGCGGCGCAAAACGGGCAGGTGGGGGAGGAATATTCGATAAGAGTTGCCTTGGCGTCCTCCGCGCCAAGAATGGCGATATCGGCCCAGCCATCCGGGTTCATCAATTCTTCGACACTGTGCATATCGCCTTCTGCGCCAAAAGCAGGCGTAAGCCCACTCAAGCCTGTCGCGGTAGCGGCAGCGGTTAGTGCGAGGGCGTTGCGGCGGTTGATTTTCACGAGTTTCTCCGTTCGTTTTGTTGGTACCAGACACCAGGTAATGTTGTTGTTGGGGGCTGGCTGGAAGGTATGTAAGGCTTTGTTGATATCCGTTATTGCTTGCGGTCCTTGTCGCCAAGCACGCCCTGACCAAGTTTACGCAGGGCGTCTCTTATTCCATCGTCCTCAACTGTGGCGATTTTGCTTTCAATCTCCAGAATTGTATCAGCGCTTGTTACAATAGCAATCTGAACCTTTTTGTCTGAACGGAAAGTGAACGGTTCCGCCGACAATTTAACAGCGCCCACGAGCACATATCCGAAGTAACGGTTGACAGCGCCCGCGATCAACGCGCCGTCGTGGGCCAGCGCCAGCCGGTGGGCCTCGTGGCATCGCAGCAACAAAAGTGCTCCTTCGGCCCCCGCCTCTCCCCGGCGCCATTTCAGCCGGTCTGGGACGCAAACCTTGTTATAGGGGGGTGGAGCGATTTGTGCCCAGTGCGCCAGAATATCGCGACTGGCGAAGCCCCGTTTTTTCAGAACCGGGTCAAGCACCTTGTTAGCCAGCTCTCCTATATCGGTAGGCTTGCCCCAACGTTTAGAACCTGGTTTTTTTGGCGCCATAACAATCCTGTGCATAAAAAGCTGATGTTGGGCATCGGTGTCGTTGTGAAAGTATAACATGTGCGCTTTCCTATTGCATGGGCAAATACTTCGTCCCAAGGGGTCTGATGCACCAGAGTTTTGATAGAGAAGGTTTGCTCCATTGGTATGATGCCAACGCGCGCGAACTGCCCTGGCGAGTCTCTCCGGCCCGGCGCAAGGCAGGTGAGCAACCTGATCCCTACAGGGTGTGGCTTTCCGAGGTGATGCTGCAGCAGACCACGGTATCAGTTGCGCGGGACTATTTTCTGCGCTTTTGCGCACACTGGCCGACTGTGCATGAACTGGCTGCAGCCTCTCGTGAGGACGTACTCAAAGAATGGGCAGGCCTGGGCTATTATGCCCGCGCAAGAAATCTGCATGCCTGCGCCCGCAAGATTGTTGCGGATTTTGCCGGAGGTTTCCCCCGGAGCGCCAGGAAACTGGCTGACCTGCCCGGCATTGGCCCCTACACATCAGCAGCGATTGCTGCCATATGCTATGACGAAAGAATTGCGGTGGTCGATGCCAATGTGGAGCGTGTCATTTCGCGCTTCCTCGCGCTGGAAAAACCTCTGAATGAGAGTAGGCCTGAAATCAGAAAATCTGTCCAGTCTCTTGTACCGGAGCGCGCAGGCGACTTTGCACAAAGCCTGATGGACCTGGGCGCGACCATATGCAGACCGCGCGGTGCTGATTGTGAGATCTGCCCGCTGGCTCGAGGTTGCTTGGGTAGAACGACACCAGACCCTGCCCGGTTCCCGTTGAAACAAAAAAAGAAGGCACGTCCGGTCCGATACGGTCATGCTTTTGTGCTCCAGCGTGGTGACAACATGATCTGGTTGTGCAAGCGGCCCGAGAAAGGCCTGTTGGCCGGCATGACCGGGGTGCCCGTAAGCCCCTGGGAATCACAATTTGCAGAAGTTGATTTTCCGATGGCCGGAAACTGGATGAAGGCCGGGTGTGTTGCCCATGTTTTCACGCACTTCCGGCTGGAGTTGGAAGTCTGGGAACTGCGGGGAGCTGACATCGACCCGACCCTGCCCGGGTGGTGGGTTCCTGCAGGTGATTTGGCGGAAGAAGCACTGCCCGGTGTTTTTCGTAAAGTACTGGCCACTGCCGGGTTTGAATAAGAAGACCGCCGGAAATTATCCGGCGGCCCTCTGTAACCTGAAGTAAATGGAGGTCGGTTTCAGGCTGGAATTTGGGACATTTGGGCGCGAATTGCTTCGCGAAACTCATCAATTACGGTCGGCTTTCCCTCAATCTGGGCATGCCAGAATGTCCAGCCGTTGCAGGCCTCGGCCCCCTGCACCAGAGCGCCGACCTTATGGATGGAGCCGGTATACTCGCCTGAGGAAAGCGAACCATCGGCACGTACAATGGCGGTGTATTTCTGCTTGGGGTCGCTCAGCTTCGTGCCCGGCCTGATCAGGCCTTGCTCAACCAGAGAGCCAAAAGCAACACGCGGTGCTGCACGTTTTGACTGGGTGGTTTTCAGTGCTTCTTTGCTGTGCGGTTTGACTGCAGCGATGCGCCTCAGCGCGGCATTGACATATTCTGCCTCGCGCTCGATGCCGATAAAACGCCGCCCCAGTTTTTTGGCAACAGCCCCTGTTGTTCCTGTACCAAAAAAGGGATCGAGCACGATGTCGCCGGGCTTCGTTGTGCCCATTATAATACGGTGCAAAAGCGCTTCAGGCTTCTGGGTCGGGTGAACTTTCTGGTCGCTTTCGTCCTTCAGCCGTTCAGCGCCCGTGCAGATGGGGAACAGCCAGTCAGAACGCATCTGGGTGTCATCATTGCTCAGCTTGAGGGCTTCATAATTGAAAGTGACTTTGGATTTTTGTTCTCTGGCCGCCCAGATCAGGGTTTCATGGGCGTTGGTGAACCTTGTGCCGCGAAAGTTGGGCATGGGGTTGGATTTGCGCCAGATCACATCGTTTAGAACCCAGAATTTGAGGTCCTGCAATACGGTGCCGACGCGAAAAATATTGTGGTATGAACCAATGACCCAGATGGCGCCATTCGGCTTGAGAACCCGGCGGGCCGCCGCCATCCAGTCGCGGGTAAACCTGTCATAATGGGCAAAACTGTCGAACTGGTCCCAGTGGTCATCAACCGCATCAACCCGGCTCTGGTCGGGACGCGTCAGCCCTTTTTCCAGTTGCAGATTATAGGGTGGGTCGGCAAATATCAGGTCAACCGACTTTTCGGGCAACTCATTCATCCGGGTGATGCAGTCACCAATCAATATGGTGTCGAGTGGTACATCCTTGGTCGGGCGTGGTTCCTTGGCAGGTGCCACAGCAAGTCCGGTACGCAACATTTACTTAACCCTAACGCAACACTAATCCAGCGCCTTTGTAACGGGGCAGGGTTAAATCCCGGCTAAGCAACACGGTTAACAAAGCACTGAGAGCTATGGTTAATTCAAGGTTAACCGCCCGAGCGGTTGCCCATCAGGTGCCGGGGTCCCGGCCCTTGCCTGGCTGCCCGGTCTTCAGGGTTGTAAAGGGCGCATTTCTTCAAAGAAAGACAGCCACATCCGATGCAGCCATCCAGAGTGTCGCGCAGCCGGGTCAGCGTATATATTTTTTCATCCAGTACATGGCGAAAAGAACGGCTGATTTTTTCCCAGTCCCGTTTGTTCGGCGTGCGCCCCTCGGGAAGCCTTTCCAGCTGTTGACGAATTTGCTCGATGGTAAATCCGAACTCCTGTGTAATCATCACAAAGGAAAGTCGCCTTATATCAGCGGGTTCAAAGCGCCGCTGCCCTCCGGCATTGCGCCCGGGCTTCACCAGGCCCTGTTCTTCATAATAGCGAATTGCAGAGACCGAAAGCCCGGTTCGTTCCGCAATCTGACCAATGCTCAAACCACCTGCTCTGGATGAAATCATCATTTGTAAAAAACTCCTTGACCTCAAGTTAGGTTGAGGAATTACAAGTTGGACAGTCCCGCGTCAATTCAATCGCCTTTGCTGGACTTGACTTGGAACGTCTGAAATTCAGGACAGGAGAATTTTATGGCAAACGCATTTTTGGAACACCTCAACGTCACAGTGAGCGACCCCGACGCAACAGCCAAAATGTTGTGCGAACTGTTTGGCTGGCACATCCGCTGGCAGGGAAGTGCTATTCACGCTGGCAAAACCATCCATGTGGGGGGCGAGCATTCTTACCTTGCGATTTATACGATGGGCACAGCGCAACTGGAGGCAGGCAACACCTATGCAGTCAGGGGCGGGCTGAACCATATCGGCGTCGTGGTCGATGATCTGGACGCGGTTGAACAAAAGGTCAAAGCGGCCGGGTACACACCCACATCTCATGCGGATTATGAACCGGGCCGGCGGTTCTACTTTCACGATCGGGATAACATCGAGTTTGAGGTGGTCAGCTATCTCTAGGTTTTTGTTCAGGACTGTACTGGTTGTCGGGGGCACCGGAATGCTGGCCGGAGCAAGTGCTTATATCGCAGGTGTGTCCCGCAGCTTATATCTTGCTTGCAGGCATCCCCATGCGCTGGCTGAAGAATTGGATGCGCAACCGATACATCTGGACTGGACTGAGAGGAGCAAGGCGCTGGAGGCTCTTGAGGACCTTCCTGATTTCGATCTCTTGCTGACCTGGCTCCACCAGGACGGGCTCTGGCTTGTGCAGCATCTGGAAAGACTGCTTACCACAGAGGGACGCTCAATCCGCGTTCATGGATCAACTGCCATGGACGCGCGCGAACTGCATTTACGAAACGGCCCGTTATCACCAGAGGTCCTCAGGCAAAACCTGATACTGGGATGGATAAAAACTTCACGAGGGAGAAGATGGTTAAGTCATACCGAAATTTCTGCAGCAGCAATTGAGCTTTTGATACGACCGGCGCAGGAACACCTGATTGCTGGAAGCCTGGATGGCATGCAGACAGGTTTTGACCAGGAAGGGAATGATAGTTGATTGATTTTCAGAAACTATTCAAGCACTCTGTTTTTCTTCTTCTCACAACCGGTTTTCTTATCGGCCTTAACTTTCCTTTGGGTAAACTCGCCGGGGATGCAGGGGTTTCTCCCATTGTCTGGGCGTTCATAATATCACTGGGTGCGCTCATGGTGCTTCTGCCTCTATTGATTGCGCACGGTACCTTTTCGTTCCTGAGCGCTGGTGAAGCAGGGTACGCGATTGTTTCCGGCCTTATTACATTTGTTTCTGCCCCGCTGCTCGTTTTTTTTCTCATCCCGCGAACCGGATCCGGTTATATCGGCTTGATGTTTGCCATGTCTCCGGTTTTCACTTTGGCGCTTTCGCTTCTGTTCAGAATTAAAGCGCCCGACAAGCTCGGAATTCTGGGAATTGCAATTGGATTTGTCGGCGCTGGCCTCGTCGCCTTTTCGCGGCAGTCTGGCAGGGAGGAGGTGGAACTCATCTGGATATTGGCAGCACTCCTGATACCTATGACGCTGGCCTGCGGAAATATCTATCGCACGCTTGCTTGGCCGGAAAATCTATCCCCGGACAATCTGGCATTCTGGAGCCACCTCTTTTCTGCGGCAATATTGCTGGTACTGGTCGTTATGAGCGATGGCCTTTCAGCGTTCGTTCGTCTCTCCGGGGTGACAACACCTGCCTTGTTTCAAATACTGGTGGGTGGGCTCACCTTTCCGGTCTATTTTCGCCTGCAGTATTATGGAGGCCCCGTGCTGCTCAGCCAGATTGGTTACGTTGGTGCCGCTGTTGCCCTGATCGCAGCAACCCTGTTCCTGGGAGAGACTTATAACGCGACCACCTGGGCGGGTGCCGGAATAATCGCCCTGGCTATTGGCATTACAATTATGGCCCAACGTGCGCGGAAATGACTATTTTTCCAAAGCAAGAGCTGCTGCAACCGGGGCAAACAAGGCCCGATGATGGGCCGATGCGCCAAGGGAGTGAAGTGCTGCCATGTGCTGGGTCGAGCCATAGCCCTTGTGCGAGGAAAAACCGTATCTTGGCGCATCAGCATCCATGATTGTACACATATGGTCGCGTATGACCTTTGCCACGATCGATGCCGCGGCAATGGAAAGAGAGCGACCGTCGCCCTTGATGATAGCTTTTGCAGGACAAGGCATCGTGCCAGGAACATCGCGCCCGTCCACAAGGGCATAATCGGGTGGCAGGGAAAGGCTGCTGGCAGCTTTGGCCATGGCCCAAAGGGTTGCGCCGCGTATGTTGAGGTTTTCGATTGTTTCCGGTGGTGCACTGACGATTGTTATTCTGGCGCACAGAATAATTTGCTCAAAAATGGCCTCCCGCCTTTTTGCGCTCAGCTTTTTGGAATCGTTCAGCCCGTCTGGAATATTCTCGGGGTCAAGTATAACTGCCGCCACCACCACCGGACCAGCCAGCGGTCCGCGCCCGGCTTCGTCGATCCCGGCAACATGGGCAAAACCCTGTGCCATCAGTTCGCGTTCAAGAATAAAATCCGGGCCGGAAGCAGGTTCTCTACCTGAGGAATCAGCGTGTGTCATGGCACAAGCTTGCCCGCAACAGGATCAAACACAAGCCCTGCATTGTCAGGCTCTAAAACAGGCTGAGCTGATTGCTTTCAATTACAGGCGCAGCAAACAGATCATTCCTTAAAACCGGAGGCTTGGTGTTCAGGCCCAATCGCTCGGCAGCTCGAACAAAACGTTGTTCCATGATGACCGCATAGGCCCCCTGTCCCCGCATGCGGGTGCCAAAACGGGGATCATTTTCACGTCCCCCCCGTACATCGCGAATGAGGTTGAGCACATGGGACATTTTGTTGGGATAATAACGCAAAAGCCATTCTCTAAAGATGTCCTTCACTTCCCCGGGCAACCTGAGCATGATGAAACTGGCGCCAATAGCGCCCTGGGCCGCCGCCGCTTCAAGAATGCGCTCCAGCTCCATATCATTGATGGCCGGGATCATCGGAGCAGCCAGCACATGAGTGGGAATACCAGCCTCAGAGAGCAGGCGAATGGCTTCCAGTCGCTTTGCCGGTGTAGAGGCGCGCGGCTCCATCCAGCGCGAGAGCCTGTGGTCCATTGAAGTCACAGAAACGGCCACCGAGACCAGATTGTCTTTTGCCAACTGTGTAAGCAGATCAAGATCGCGCACGATAAGTGCCGATTTGGTGGTGATTGTTACCGGATGGCGTGTTTCAGCCAAAACCTCAAGCAGTCCACGCATGATTTTGTGCTTGCGCTCAAGCGGCTGGTAGGCATCTGTATTAGTGCCGATCGCCAGAAGCCTTGGCTTGTATCGTGTGTGGGAAAGTTCCCGGCGCAACAACTCAACCGCATTGGTTTTGATGTAAATATCGCGCTCAAAATCAATGCCGGCAGAATGGCCAAGATAGGCATGGGTCGGGCGTGCAAAACAATAAGAACAGCCATGGGCACAGCCCCGATAGGGATTTATGGACCGGTCAAAATGCAGGTCAGGGGAAGAATTGCGGGTGATGATGCTTTGCCCCCGCTCCAGATGCTCCACCGTCTCAAACGGCAAAACCGGGTCCTCAGACCAGCCATCGTGAAACACCTCGCGCCGGGTTGCTTCATACCTGCCGCTCAGATTGCTTTGTGCGCCGCGCCCGCGATTAAATTTGGGGTTCACCAGAGGCCGGTGCAGCACATCCGCATCCCGGCTGCCTGCCAAACGCTCTATGGTTTCAAATGAGGGCGCAACACTTGGACCCATGATTTTTCTCCCGGTCGCAGCGATTTCGAATCAAAACCGCAATTTCAGTGGACCGGAATATAGGTCAGAAAACAGAACAAAGGAAGAACAAAGGAAGAACAAAGCTAACTTTTCTGCTTTTTCATGTGCTCACCAAGCCGCGGCATCAGTTCGACAAAATTGCACGGCCCGTGCCGATAATCGAGCTGGTGGCGGATAATGCCCTCCCACCCGTCGCGGCAGGCCCCTTTGGAGCCGGGCAGACAGAAAATGAAGGTTGTTGCCGCCAGGCCAGCGGTCGCACGGGACAAGAGTGTTGAAGTGCCGATTTTGGTCGATGAATAGGAGTGGAACAGCACCGAAAATCCATCCATACGTTTATCGAACAAGGGTTCTACCGCTTCGGGGGTCACATCAAATCCTGAAAAACCGGTGCCTCCGGTGGTGATGACCACATCAACCCCGTCATCGGCGACCCATGCCTGCACCCAGGCGCGGATGGCGGCCACATTGTCCTTGACAATTGCACGCTCGGCACAGGTGTGTCCGTCCGCTTCAATCATCTCCTTGAGCAAGGCACCACTGGTATCGGTTTCAAGGGTGCGGGTGTCCGAAACAGCCAGTACTGCGATGTTAAGGGAGACAAATTCTTTGTCTTCGTTGGTTTTTGAAGGAAACATCAGGTCTTTTCTCCAGTTTTGGTGGGAGAGGGGGAAAGATCATCGGCACGCGGATCAAGAGCCACGGTTGCCAGGGTGGTGTTCTTGCCCATGGGCACGTTAAGGAAGGGAGAACGGTCCTCATCCATATCGACCGGACGGACTTGCATGCGGATAAAAGCAAGAACTGCGAGCAAGGCGTGAAAACCGGCGGTCACCAGAAACAGGGAGACCGGCTGCATCTGGCTCATCACCAGAGCCGCAATGATGGGGCCGACAGCCAGACCGCAGCCAAGGGTGAGCAGCATGCCTGCCGCAACGGTCGAGAAGTCGCCTTCGGCCGCCGAATCATTGGCGTGCGCCACCGCCACCGCATAAATGGGGTAGGCCGAAAAACCATAGAGCCCGAACAAGACATAAAGTGGCCACCCCACCCAGGGGTTCACCAACACCATCACCAGGCCAACCGTGGCGGCCAGCAGGCTGGTTCCAATAATGACCCAGCGCCGGTCAACACTGTCCGACAGTCGCCCGAAAGGAACCTGAGAAATCGCTCCCATGATGATGGCAACACTCATCATCTGGGCAATGTCTGCGGCGCCCAACCCCTGCAGGAAACCAAAAACCGGCGCCAGCGTTCCGAAGGTGCCATTGGCTATACCCACACAAAAACTGGCCATAACCGCGATGGGTGAGGTGCGGATCAGCAGCCTGATATTTATCCTGGCTGAGGCGAGGGGACGGGGCTGGGGTTTGGTCGTCAGGGCCGTGGGCAGCATGGCGGTTGTCAGGGCCAGCGCACCCACAACAAACGGGAGGAAGCCCGAGATCCCGGTAACAGACATGGACAATTGCCCCAGGGTCGAGGCGGCCATATTGATCATCACATAGGTGGAAAAAATGGTGCCCCGGTTTTTGTTCTCGGCGGTTTCGTTGAGCCAGCTTTCAACAATCATTGCAGCGCCGGAAAAACAAAACCCCGAAAAGATCCGCAGGACTATCCAGCCAATGTCGCTTATCCATAACAGATTGAGCAATATGGTTATGGTGCCCACTGCCGCCATCACCGAATAGGAGCGGATATGGCCAACCCGGCGCACCAGCATCGGCACCATTATCGATCCGGCAATGAAGCCCACCGACCAGCCGGTACCAATCAGGCCCAGCGAAAAAATCGAAAACCCTTCGTCAGCACCGCGAACGGAAAGCAAAAGACCCTGCAAGCCACCCCCGAACATCAATAATGCCGAGGACAGGAAAAGCGCTTGAATTTTCAATATGCTGGACATGGGAGGCTGACTTTGAACTCCGCTGCACCGGGGATATCTTCAAGCCGTATACCGGGAAAGGCAGGGACGCAATAAAGGACAGGGATTTATGCGGGTTTCAATGCATAACAAGCGCCCTAGTCGCTATCCCCTCCGCTTAATCCCATCTCCTCCGCTAAGGTCGCAATCGCAAGCATATCCTGCCAGGCCTGACGCTTTTGCACTGGCTGACGCAGCAGGAATGCCGGATGCAGCGTTGGCATGGCTTTTGCGGCATGGGCACCCACTTTTATATCCCTCCAGCGCCCGCGCGTCTTGAGTATGGAGAGCTTCTCGCCAAACATGGTCTGGGTTGCCGCCGCACCCAGTGTGACAATAATTTTGGGCGCAACAAGTTCCACCTGGCGCACAAGAAAGGGCATGCAAAGGCTGATTTCAAGGGGGGAGGGTGTGCGGTTTCCCGGAGGTCGCCAGGGAACCGTATTGGCAATATAGACCGATGTCCGGTCTAGCCCGATAGCGTAAAGCATCCGATCCAGCAGCTGGCCCGAGCGGCCTACGAACGGTTTGCCCTGTAAATCCTCGTCGCGCCCCGGCGCCTCCCCGATAAGCATGATTTTTGCTTGCGGGTTCCCATCGGCAAATACCATCTGCGTGGCTCGCAATTTCAGACCGCACCCCTCGTATTTTTCAAGGCGTTTCCGCAACTCGTCCAGACTGCCGGCCCCTTGCGCCAACTTCTCAGCCTCTTCCGGATCCGCGTTGGTTGCTTGCGGGGCAGGGGCGGGTGCACTTTGAGAGGTTGACACCGGCCTGGGTGCAAAAGCCTGTCCGGGCAGGGATGGGGGCGTGGAATGCGATTCAGATTTTACAGAAGTCGCCGACATGTGAGCATGCGCAAACCGGTCAATTGGCTTGTCGCCTACGCCCAAGTCAACTCCCGCCGCCCGATACCATTTGAGCAGGGCAAGCAGTTGTTCCGGGCTGTCCTGGTCCTGATTTGGTGGTTTACTGGCCGTCATGGTGGCCACTATTCCATATTGCCTAGGCTGTTGTCAGCACATGCTTGTCAATTGGCAGGGGTATTTTATCACTCTGGGCAGCAGAAGTGACCATATGAACCTTCAAAAGCAAGCAGATCAACCAAAAGCGGACGACTTTTGTTGACACTTAGGTGATCGGCTCTTGCGGCCCTGTCGCAAATTCGCCAATCTTGTTCAGCAAACCGACCCGGCGCGCCTCACCTGCTCCATTCCGAAGAAAAAAGAGTACTCAAATTGAACCGTCTAGCTCGTCAGTTTACAATCCTGTTATTCTGTTCAGCATTTGTTATGGTGCCGGTGGGTGCAGCCTTCACCCAATCCGACCGTGCAAATTTTGGCCCGCCTAGCCCCTCGGGCAGCTTTCTTGCCGGGCAGGAGGCACTTAGTACGCTTGGCACCGGCATGGCGGCACAGGCCTTTCTGGACGCAACGCAGACCCAGTGGGAAAGCCCTCAAATCATCGAGCGTGCTTTTGCGTCCCTTGCGGCAGCCGGGCGGATTGATGAAGCTGAATCCATGGCCCGCCATATGCTGGAACTGGAGCCGGGCAACAATCTTGCAAAATTGCTGGTGGCAACGGTTGCCCTCAAAGAGCGCCGTTATTCTTCAGCTATCAGGCAGATGGAAACCTTGGGGCTTGATAGTTTTATTGATATTTCGGGGCTGCTGGTTGAGGCATGGGCCTATCTGGGACAGTCCAACCTTAAGGCGGCGTTTGCCGTGCTCGAGCGCATGGAAGGCAATGGGCTGGAGAGTTTTTTGATTTTTCACAAGGCCCTGATGGCTGATTTTGTCGGCGACCGGCGTGCTATTGAGTTTGCCAAGCAGGCCTATGAAGCTGATCCGTTTATCTCCCGGTCTGTGGAAGTTTACGCGCGGGTTCTGGGCAATGCGAGGCAGTTTGACGCCGCTCTTGAGATTCTTGATGCCTATGAGCGAGAAGGCTTCACCCATCCCTCGCTGGAACCGGTTCGTGCAGATATTGAGGCCGGACGCCTTCCGGGCAAATATTCCCCCAATATTGCTGCCGGCGCCGCCGAGCTCTATCATGGCATCGGTGCGGCCCTGGCTCGCGATGGCGCCGCAGACATCGCTATGGTCTTCCTGCAGATGGGTCTCTATCTCAACCCGAAGTCAGAAAATATCGCTTTGGCAATCGGCGGCCTTTTTGACAGTGCGGGACGTTTTGAACTTGCCAACGAAGCCTATGCTTCCATTGCTGATGATTCCCCCTTCAAATCGGGGGCTGCGGTGCTGCTGGCGGCAAATCTGGATGATCTGGGTGACCGCGATGGGGCCATTGCTGAACTCAGCGCAATTATCGAAGCTGAACCAGATAATGTCGAGGCGCTGACAGCGCTGGGTGATCTGTTGCGTTCTGATGAACAATTCGAGCGCGCGGCCGATGCCTATACACAGGTCATTGAGATCGTCGGCGGGGACCACCCCAGAGATTGGCGCTATTATTATGTGCGTGGCATTGCCTATGAGCGGAGCGGGGAATGGGATCTGGCCGAAGCCGATTTTCTGCGTGCCCTGGAGCTCAATCCCGATCAGCCCCAGGTCCTGAACTATCTTGGTTATAGCTGGGTTGATCAGGGGATAAATCTGGAGCCTGCCCTGGTCATGATCGAAAAGGCGGTGAAAGCCGCACCCAGAGATGGCTATATCGTTGATAGTCTGGGCTGGGCCATCTACAAGATGGGGCGCTATGAGGAGGCGGTGAGGATTTTGGAGGAGGCAGTACGCCTGCTTCCCAATGATCCCGAAATTAACGACCATCTGGGTGATGCGTACTGGTTTGCGGGGCGCAAGCGTGAAGCCCGGTTTCAGTGGACAATTGCCAAGTCCGTTGATCAGCGCGGGGTGGTGACCAAGCGCGTACTCCCTAAATTGGAGAACGGTCTGGAAGACAGCTGAGAGATTTTTGATCCTGGCTCAAGAGAACTCCATGACCAACTGGATTACCCGCTTTTCACCGGCAAAAATCAACCTTGCGCTACACGTCGTTGGTCAGCGCGCTGATGGTTATCACCTGCTCCAAAGTCTTGTGGTTTTTGCCGGAACAGGAGATCAGCTGGCTGCCCGGCCAGGAAATATGGATAACCTCAAACTGGACGGTCCATTTGCCTCTGGCCTGCACGGCAGCGGGCAAAATCTGGTATTGGATGCGATTGCGGCCTTCCGGGAGAAATTCCCGGAACATTTGCCTGCCGGGGTGGAAGTCAAGCTTACCAAGAACCTGCCCGTAGCCTCCGGTATTGGTGGTGGTTCTTCGAATGCCGCAGCGATGTTGAGAATTCTTGAAAGGCTGGCTCGATTGCCGGTCGAACGTTCAGAACTCGATGTGTTGGCGGTACAACTTGGCGCTGATGTGCCAGCTTGCCTGTTGCAAAAGCCACAAATTATGGCAGGAATTGGGGAAAAACTTCGCCTCGCAGATGCTCTTCCAGAGGCGCATCTGGTGCTGGTCAATCCAAAAAAACACATACGCACAGCGGATGTTTTTTCTCGTCTGGAAAACAGAAACAATACATCCATGCCAGCGTTTCCCCAAAGCCTTCCTAAATTGTCTGTGTTGGTGGACTGGTTGAAAACCACCCGCAATGATCTCGTCGCTCCAGCGCAGGAACTGGTCCCTCAAATCACTCAACTCACCTGCTTTCTGGAGAGCCAGTCCGACTGCCTTTTTGCCCGCATGTCAGGCTCTGGGGCGACGGTGTTTGGACTTTTCGACAATGAACAACAGGCCACACTGGTGGCAAAGGCGGCTCAGCGACGCTGGCCGCAATATTGGGTTGTTTCAGCCCCGATGCTGAAATGAAGTTGGGGAGTTAGTAAGCCCGCCCCACACAATAGTCGCCCATATTGGCCAGAATGTCCCTGAGTTCAGATGCCGGGAGGGAATCAAGGGCAGTACGGGCAGCCTGCGCATGTTTATGGGCATGCTCCAGCGTATAATTCAGCCCACCATGACGCTTTACAATGTCCAGAATTATACCAAATCGGTGCGCATCAACCGTGTCATCGCCAAGAGCTTCAGCGATCAGCGCCCGCTCATCCCCTGTAGCGGACTTCAGCGCAACAATGATGGGCAATGTCATCTTGCCCTCGCGCAGATCGTCCCCGGTATTTTTGCCCAGAACACCTCCGGCGCCTCCATAATCGAGCACATCATCAACAAGCTGAAAGGCAACCCCCAGCTCGCGTCCGTAAAGCGCCAGCGCAGCCCGCTCTGCTTCCACGGGTTCCCCTGCCATCGCACCCACCTCCGTGGCGGCTTCGAACAAAGCGGCAGTTTTGGCCCCGATCACCTCAAAATATTCTTCCTCGCTCGTATCCAGATTTGTTGCAACGCTCAACTGGAGCACCTCGCCCTCGGCAATGGTGGCCGCGGCGCTGGAAAGCACTTTGAGGGCAGGGAGGCTTCCCGCATCTACCATCATCATAAAGGCCTGTCCGAGCAGAAAATCCCCCACCAGAACGCTGGCCTGGTTTCCCCAGATTTTGCGGGCGGCAGGCTTGCCGCGCCGCATTTCGCTTTCGTCCACTACATCATCATGCAGCAGGGTTGCATTGTGCATGAATTCCAGCGCTGCCGCATAGGAGATCTGGTGGCCTGAAGTGGCCCCCACAAGTTGCGCCGCTGCCAAGGTGAGCATGGGGCGCAGACGTTTTCCCCCCGCATCAATCAGGTGGCGGGCGATGGCCGGCACCATTTCCACATGGGACTTTGCTTTGGACAGAATAAGGGTATTGACCGCCTCCATGTCAGCAGAGGTTACGCTGATAAGCGCGTCCATGGGGGATCTGCCGGAGCTTTCGATAGAGGAGGAAACTTGCGAATCGATCATGCTCGAACCGTTCATTTGTGTACTAACACGTCCATATACTGTTGAGCCTGCATGCACAAACCACATATGCTGTGCAACGCCGGAAACAGGTGCGTCAATTTGCTAACCGATATGTCACAAAATGCAAAAGAAGATATGATGAAAACGAGCGCTTGCACCAGAGACAGCTTCCTTGGTGGAAGGGTGTTGATTGCCCAGCCCCGTGAGGGCTTCCGTGCCGGAATGGATTCCGTGCTTTTGGCTGCCTCCGTCAGCCCCGGCAGTGAGCGCATTCTTGAGCTTGGAGCTGGCGTCGGTGCAGCTGCCTGTTGTGTTATGAAAAATCTGCCCGCAGGCGAGATGGTCCTGGTTGAAAAGCAGAGTGAAGTTCTTGAACTGGCAAGTTTCAATTTGCAAAGGAATGGATTTTCAAAAAGGGCCATGACTATTTGCCTTGATGTCACTGTCAGGGGAAGTGAACGCGAGGCGGCGGGGCTGAAAACTGATCATTTCAGCTCGGTTATCGCCAACCCGCCTTTCTTTGATACAGCATCGGGCACACCGTCCCCGGACACAGGCCGTGCCACGGCGCGCCAAATGGGGGCCGATCAACTTGAGCTCTGGGTGAGAACTGCGGCTGCCAGTGCCAGCCCGGGTGGTGAAACCATCTTCATCCACCTGGCCAGTGCGCTGCCCAACCTTCTGGCTGCGTTTGCCAATCGCTTTGGCGCAATCACTGTGTTGCCCATTGTACCAAGGCCCGACGGGATTGCTTCCAGAGTTTTGGTTCGCGGCATAAAAGGCTCACGCGCGCCCTTGAAGTTGCTCTCGCCCCTTGTTCTGCATACACAAGACGGACGCAGGTTCAACACAAAAACCGATCGGATTTTTCGTGGAGAAAGTGCTCTGCTCTGGTAACTTGTACCTCTGATGACTAAATGAAGTGCACTTTGATGTTAATTCGAATGAGAGAAAAGCAAAATGGCTGATGAAACTGCGGGCCGGCTGGGAGCAACCATTGGTTCTCTTTGGGGCAAAACACAGGAAGCACTGGGCCTGAAAAACCCCGTGGTACCGGTAGTGCGCCTCTATGGAGCTATTACCGCTGAACAAAAGCCCGGCCGTATCAACATCCAAAGTGTCGGCCCGCTGTTGGAAAAAGCCTTCAAAATGAAGCGCGCTGAGGCTGTGGCCATCGTCATCAATTCTCCCGGAGGCTCGGCGGTCCAGTCGCGGCTGGTGTCCAACCGCATTCGCCAGCTTGCCGACCAGCACCGTAAGAGGGCGCTGATATTCATCGAAGATGCTGCAGCTTCTGGAGGCTATTTTATCGCCGTTGCCGGGGATGAGGTCATCGCCGACCCCTCCTCGATCGTGGGCTCCATAGGCGTGATTTTTGCCGGTTTCGGCTTTGAAGAGGCCATCGCAAAGATTGGCGTCAAACGCCGGATACATACCGCGGGTAAAAACAAATCCATGCTTGACCCGTTCGTGGCGGAAAAAAAGGCTGATGTGGAGCGCCTGAAAATGTTTGAAAACGACATCCACAAAGTATTCATAGATCACGTGAAAATGCACCGGGGCAGCAAGCTCAAAGCGCCTGATGACAAACTGTTCACCGGCGAGTGGTGGACTGCGGTGCGTGGCTTGGAACTGGGACTTGTCGATGCGTTGGGCGATATGCATTCGGAACTGCAAAAGCGCTATGGAGAAGATGTGAAACTCGTGCCCATCAAAGCCAGGCGCCCTATGTTTTCCATGCCCTCTTTCGGGTTTTCCTCTCAGGTCAGTGAAGGCATCGGCGCGGACATTATTAGTGCGGTGGAAGACAGGGCCCTGTGGTCGCGCTTCGGGCTTTAGGAGAACAAAGCTTTGGTATTGCGCCTGCTGCTCTATATTCTGATTTTCGGAGCCATCTATTTTGGCATCCGGAAAATTCTTCGCGACTGGAAACAGCGCTTTGCCGACATTGACAAGGCCACCCGTGAACGCGACCTGAAGGAGCGCAAGCGCCCCGGCGTTGTGGAACTGAAACGCGATCAGGACGGAGTGTTTCGCCCCGGTGACAAAAACAACACCGGGAAAAACGACGGGCAGGACAAAGACTGAACTTCAGCGGTTATCGTAGAGCGGGGACCGCCCTGGAGATGACCTGATAGGGCAGTGAGCGCGACGCAAGCTGGTTGACAGTGCCGGATATGAATATCTGGTTTTCAGGTTCGGCAAAAAGAAAAGCACCGGAAATCCCCGAATGACCGATCAGGTCGGGTTGTTTCTGAAACAATGTCAGGATTGAGGGAAGCCGGAACAGCATCACCCCCGTGCCATATTGCAGGGGAAAGAATATCCGCCGCCATCGTGCTGTAATCTGGTTCAGCAGTTCGGGCGAAAAAAGTTCCCCTTCAAAAAACGCTTTGATGAAGACAAGTCCGTCAGCGGCACTGGAAACAATGCCTCCATCCCCGGCAACACTGGTCATGGCAAGCGGAATATCAAGCTGTTTGTTTCCATTGCGCAAAGGAATGATTGTCCGTTCCCGCTCAGGGCCCTCAACATCAAAAACCCAGGTGTTTTTAAGCCCCAGGGGGGAAGTGATGTTTTTGGCAACCGCCTCGGAAAAACTGATGCCGAGAACTTTTTCGATTATGGCGGTCAGCAACTGATAATTGGTATCGGAATAAAAGGCCCGACCCGGTTTTGCTGGAGAAAAAGCGGGTTTCATCCCACCACGCACCATGTCAATGACGGTTTCAACCGTGAAGGATTTGTCTTTTCCAGCGAGAATGTCGCGGGCAAAAACAGAACCATCCTGCTGCTTTTGTTCAAAATAGTCGGGCAGTCCGGAAGTGTGGGCCAGCAGGTTCTCAACAGTGATTTTTGAGGTGTGGTCAACGCCGCTGAGCATATGCAGTCCTTCCAGCCGACCAGGCGCGAAAAAAGTGGTGATGGGAGCTTTCAGTTCCAACTGCCCTTTTTCAACCTGCTGCATGATGAGGGCGGTGACAAACAGCTTGGTGGCGCTGGCCAGGAAATAGGGCGTATCCGGGCCTATATCCTTCCCGTTCAGTGCGCCTTTGAAACCGGATGCCTCTTCGCCGGTTTTGCTGTTTTGCGCGACAATGGCCAGTTCATGCATTCCCTTGTTGGCACGGGCGTATTCGATTGCGCTGGCGAATTTGTTGTTTTTCATCTCAACCCCTGTCCATGGTGAGACAGGCTTGACCCGTCCTTTGCTGACGCTTACAGCTTTGCCCCAAATGATCATTGCCATGTCAAAAAACAAGACTGAACCACAAGTCTACTGAACAGAATGTCAGGCCAGCGCTGAAAATGAATAACACCACGCCGAATATGGACCCCAAGCGCTCGTTTCAGGGCATGATTTTGACCCTGCAGCAATATTGGGCTGAGCAGGGCTGCGTGATTTTGCAGCCCTATGACATGCAGATGGGGGCAGGGACCTCCCATGTGGCCACAACCCTGCGCGCGCTGGGGCCAAAATCCTGGAATGCGGCCTATGTGCAGCCCTCGCGCCGCCCCACCGACGGGCGCTATGGAGAAAACCCCAACCGGCTCCAGCACTATTACCAGTTTCAGGTTATCCTCAAGCCTTCACCCGATGACATCCAGGAGCTTTATCTCAGGTCTCTTTATGCCATTGGCATTGACAAAAAACTGCATGATTTGCGCTTTGTCGAGGACGATTGGGAAAACCCTACCCTTGGTGCCTGGGGTTTGGGCTGGGAGGTGTGGTGCGACGGCATGGAAGTCTCCCAGTTCACCTATTTCCAGCAGGTGGCGGGGTTCGAATGCAACCCGGTTTCGGGGGAGCTTACCTACGGGCTGGAGCGGCTGGCCATGTATATCCAGAATGTCGAGAACGTCTATGACCTGAATTTCAACGGCGGGAAGGGGAAAAATAAAGTCACCTATGGTGAAGTGTTCCTGCAAAATGAGCAGGAGAGCTCGCGTTATAATTTCGAGGTTGCCGACACCGAAATCCTGTTCCGTCATTTCGAGGATGCTGAAGGGGAATGCCGGGCAATACTGGCGGCAAGTGATGGAAATACCAACCGGGCGCCCATGGCTGTTCCGGCCTATGAGCAGATGCTCAAGTCTGCCCACATTTTCAATATGCTCGATGCGCGTGGGGTCATCTCCGCCACAGAACGTCAGGGTTATATCCTGCGCATCCGCGAGCTGTCCAAGGCCTGTGGAGCAGCATGGATGCAGACCGAGGGCGGCGGGGCAACCTGATTCTCCACGCACCCGTGCGCCAGAGTTCGACAAGCTCGCCTTCAGTGCCTATATGTGCCGGGCAATCTGAATAGGAGCAGACAAATGAAAGGTAAGCGCGTAAAACCGCCGCCCAATCTGGCGGCGCGGGCATTGGGAAACGAAAAATTCCGCCAGCGCGTAGTCAAAGCCAAAGACGGCTATTCCAGAAAAGAAAAACACAAAAAGAGGGGAGACCAGGATGATGGACTTCCCTCTTTTCTTTTTACCAAACGAAACTGTACGCTTAAGCGCTCAGCGCAAGCTATCCGCTGACTTTAGAAAATTCAGCCACCAGATGCATGGTGTCGCGCAACCGGGCCAGAAGGTTCAACCGGTTCTTTCGAATTTCCGGGTCGGCATCGTTGACAAGCACCGCTTCAAAGAAATTATCCACCGGCTCGCGCAGTTGGGCGAGGGCGGAAATAGCACCGGCGTAGTCGTCCGATTTAACCAGTTCTGAAACCTGATTGCGCGTTGCATCAATAGCGGTTGCGAGCGTGGTTTCCTCCTTGCCCGACAACAGGGCGGGGGTTACATCGCCCCGATAAGTGGTGCCGTCTTTCTTTTCTTCGGCAGCCAGAATGTTTGCTGCACGCCGGTAACCTGCAAGCAGGCTTTGCCCGGCTTCTTCGTCGAGCAGTTCCGAAAGAGCGTTGACGCGTCGAACGATCTCAAGCATGTCGTCGCTTTTTTCGCTGATTACCGCATCCACCAGATCGTGGCGCGCGCCCTTGTCACGAAGCGAGACCTTTAGCCGGTCGTGGAAAAAGCCCAGCAGGTCGGGCTCCACATCAAGTGAGAACTCAATTTTGTTGTCTATCAGAATTCGGATCACCCCCAGCGCCGCCCGCCTCAATGCGAAGGGGTCGCGCGAACCGGTGGGTTTTTCATCCACTGCCCAGAACCCTCTGAGCATATCCAGCTTGTCGGCCAGCGCCACGGCAATCGCCACCGGTTCGGTGGGCACCGCATCGCCGGGGCCAGCGGGCTTGTAGTGCTTTTCGATGGCATCGGCGACTTCTGGTTTTTCACCCTGCGCCAGTGCATAATAGCGCCCCATCAACCCCTGCAAAGAGGGGAACTCCACCACCATCTGGCTGACCAGATCGGCCTTGGCCAGTTTTGCGGCCCGCTGCGTATCTTCAATGTCAGCGCCCACCCGTGGCGCCATTTTTCCCGCCAACGCGACCAGCCGTTCCATCCGCTCGGCCTGAGTCCCCAGCTTTTTGTGAAACACCACATCCTTCAGTTTGGGCAACAGGTTTTCCAGCGGCGAGGCCAGGTCATTTTCATAAAAAAACATGGCATCGGACAGCCGCGCTCCGATAACCCGCTCATTGCCGGCGACAATGGTTTTGCCCCCATCGCTGGCTTCCATATTGGAGACCGCCACGAACCTGTTCGTCAGTTTTCCGCTTTCGGTATTGCGCAGGCAGAAACATTTCTGGTGGGTCTTGATGGTGGTGATAATCACCTCTTCGGGCAGTTTCAGATAGCTCTGTTCAAACGTTCCCATCATTGCCACCGGCCATTCGACAAGTCCGGCCACCTCTTCGAGCAAGCCCTTGTCTTCGACAATGTTCAGCCCTTGGGCGAACGCAAGATGTTCGGCGTCATTTTTGATAATGTCCATGCGCCGGTCCAGATCAAGCACGACTTTTGCACGTTCAAGGGAGGCGGAATAATCGGAAAAGCGTTTCACCCGGATAGCATCGGGGGCCATGAACCGGTGCCCGAATGTGATCTGGCCCGAAGTCAGCTCTCCGACCTCAAAGGAAATCACCTCCGGTTCGTCATTTTCGGTGCCGAAGGTTGCAGTGATTGCCCGGATGGGGCGCACCCATTGCAGGCGGCCCCCGCCCCAGCGCATGGGCTTGCCCCAGGGAAATCCTTCAATGACCTTGGGCAGTAACTCGGCCAGAATTTGGGATGCTGCGGCGCCCTTTTTCTCAATGAGTGCCACATAGAACTCACCCTTTTTGGGGTCCGATTCAATCGTTGCCTGACTGATATCTTCAAGGCCGGCTCCACGTAAAAAACCGGCAAGAGCCTGCTCAGGTGCACCCACGCGCGGGCCTTTTCGTTTTTCGCTGGTATCGGGAGAAGTTGGGGGAATGTCGGTGACCGTCACCGCAAGGCGGCGCGGAGTGGCAAACCCCGCAGCGCTTTTATAGCTCAAACCATTTTCAACCAGTGCCCCGGTAACAGCTTTTTTCAGATCCTCTGCAGCGCGGCGTTGCAGACGGGCAGGGATTTCTTCGGAGAAGATTTCAAAAAGCAGTTCGGGCATGATAAAACCGGGGCAGATTGAGACGCGGCTTGCCTAGCAAGTGACAATGCAATTGTCTATCAGCCAGTTGCATCTGTCTCCGTGGGCAGTTTGCTCAACTGCAGGTAATTCTATTCCAGAAGCTCTGCCAGGTTTGTGCATTGCCGTCTCTTGTGAAAGAAAACCAAAATGAACAAAGATATTTTGCAGAAAAACACCCCGGAGATATTGAAAAGGGTAAGAGAAATGATTGCCGGGGCCAGATATGGGACCCTTTCCACCATCGAAAATGGAACAGGCCACCCTGCCATCAGCCGGGTGGCAATGGCAGCGCTTGATGATGGCACCCCGGTTTTGCTGACCTCGGCGCTGGCACCCCATACCGCTGCCCTGGCCAAGGATGGGCGTTGCTCACTTCTGATTGGTGAGTTGGGCAAGGGCGACCCCATGGCTCATGCACGCATCAGCATGTTTTGTCACGCCCACAGGGTGCCGCAGGACGAGCGCATCGCAATGCGCGCTCTGTTTCTGGCCCACCATCCAAAGGCTAAAAATTATATCGATCTGCCCGACTTTGGCTATTGGAAGCTGGTTGTGGAGCGGGCGAGTTTTAATGCCGGATTTGGTAAAGCCTATGCCATATCCGGGGCAGAACTCGTTCCAGGCTGAAATTGCTCTGAGGGACTACCAGCCGCCGCCACCGCCGCCACCGCCACCGCCGCCCGACGAGCCGCCCCCACCTCCCCCCGACGATGAGGAGGATGAGGGCTGGGCCGAAATCATCGCGGTGCTCATGCCCGCGGCAATGCCCGAGATGTTGGAGCTCAGGGAGCTTGAATTGAAGCCGGAGCCATGGTGCCAGCGGGGGCGATACCCACCCCGGGGCTGTTCTATGGTGTTGCGTAAAAACTCGCCCTCAAGCCTGCTGGCCCAGGGTTTTTCCACACCCAGCGCAATGGCATAGGGCAGGATTTCCTCAAATCGTTCAATGCTGAATTCCGGCTCGCCCAAAAAATTGAGCCGGTCTTTTTCCGCCGTTTCCAGATAAAGTTTGAAACCCTCAATCTGGTCCATGATTTTTCGTCCCTGAACGGTGGGCGCACGCATCAGGAACAAGAAGATGATATTGATGACAACAATGGACACCACTGCAATCAGTGGCTGGTCGATGTCAAAGCCGGAAAACAGGCGAGCCAGGCTCCCGCCCAAATTTATAAAAATCACGCCGAACCAGACGAATACGAAAAAACGTCCTATTCCGCCAGTGGATATAACCCCGCCAACGACCATGGACATTATCCCCAGACCAAAGCCCGCCCCAAGAATGAGCATTCCCTGTTCGGCCGGCAGAATGCCCGTGGCGATAAGACCAAGTATACTTAGAAAGGACAGCGCAATGCCGATACCCACATAAAGGTAATTGTTGAAAAAATAGGCGTTGCGGTTTTCGCTTTCGATTGCCTTCATGAAGGCACCCCGATTTTTCAAGAGGCCCGGCCCGGTTGTCTTGTTGACCTTGATAGTGCCTTTGGACTGGAGATAGGTGTTGATGACCGCTTCGCCCCGGGGCAAACGCCTGTCATCACCCTCAAGCGACTTGAAGGTGGTTTTTTTCTTGTCATCGGTGGTGATGTCAACAAGGCCGCGTGTGGCAAGGGAGATTATGGCAGCGGTAAATGCGGTCCAGCCGCTTTTTTTCCAGCCCATGTGATGAATGAAATGTACCAGTGCCGGTGAAAATCCCTTTGGCGCACGGAACAATGGAATAATCACGCCCTTTTTGGGGTCACGCCCCACCGCGTCCCAGGCGAAATAATAGTAGAGCAAAACAACAAGAACAGCGAGCAGCGGAAAAATCGTCTTGCGGTGGTCCGAGAGAAAGTTGAGTGTTTTTTGGGCGTTATCCGGTTCAATCAGAACTCCTTTTTGGAAAAGGGCGGCAACGCTCATGCCCTCGCCGGCAGCAAAGGGGCGTGTTGCCCGGAAGGTGGCGGTATTATCCGAATTGAGTGTGACTGAGGCGTCTGCTCCGGTCTCCCCCTGCCTGCCGGTGTAAACAGCCAGCTCGGAAATGACCGCGCCCTCGGGCAGGGTAACCCGGGCGATTGCCTTACTGATGGGAAAGCTCCAGAAATTCCCCGTCGCGTTCCAATAGAGTTCATCGTGGTTTTCGAAATAGCGCGCCATGCGTGTCATCGTGTAGCGGATTGTGTAGCGATAGATGCCGCTGGAGAGATACACATCGGCATCGCCCACATAGATTCGCGTGCCATCACGAATATCTTGGGTAAAATAGGGTTCAGGCTTGTCGTCCCGCAACACGGAAACCACGTTCAGGTTGGAGCGCAGGATTGAGCCATCGGGATTTGTCAGCGTGGTTGGAATATCGCGGAAAATACCACGCTTTATCTGTTGCCCCTCAGCCCGCACCGTGATGGTTTCGGTAACATCCACCGTGCCATTGGTGAGAAGGGTGATGTCGGAAATATAGGAAAGTATGCGCTCCTGCGCTTGAACAGGCACCAGCGGGCCAAAAACCAGCGCCACAACCAGAAATATCAGCCGCATGATTGAACCTGTGGTGGAAACCGAATGCTTCTCGCCCGGCATAGAAAATCCGGCATCTGTCAAATCAGTCGAATTTGACATCTGGCACGGCCCGGTCCGCCTCATTCTCCAGCTCGAAATACTCGGCTTTTACGAAAGAAAACTGGCTGGCAACGATGTTTGAAGGAAACGATTCGACGCTCACATTCATGTTGCGTACCGCGCCGTTATAATAGCGCCGGGAGAGCTGAATCTCGTCTTCTACAGTCTGCAAAGCATCCTGTAGCTCAAGAAAGGTCGTATTGGCTTTCAGGTCCGGGTAGCTTTCTGCCACCGCCATCAAACGCCCCAGTGCGCCCGAAAGCAATCCCTCAAGGCTGCCCCGCTCGCTTGGGGAGGCATCCCCGGCTCCCTGTACGGCGGCGCGGGCCTCGGTGACTGCCTGCAGCGTATCGGCTTCGTGCCCCATATAACCCTTGACGGTTTCAAGCATGTTGGGAATGAGGTTGGCCCGGCGTTTGAGCTGCACGTCGATGCCTGACCAGCCCTCTTCCACCATCTGCCGGTTTTTGACCAGCTTGTTGTAAATAACAATGCCAAAGACGACCACGCCGATGGCCAGCACAGCTATAATCAGAAGAATATCCATTTTTGCCTCTCGGAAAGTATTGGCCGGTTGCGCCAAATCCAAATTTGAATCATTTCGTGGCAGAGATTGTCACAAAGAAAGTACGCAACGCAAGCTTGTCCTGAGCTTGGCGTTTTTAGCCAGCAGTTTGTGCCTTGTTATTCTTCATCCGCTTGAGTTGACTTGAACGGCTCCATGCCTTCGTTGGCCAGTGCATCGGCCCTCTCGTTCAATTCATCGCCCGCATGACCCTTGAGCCAGTGCCAGGTGATATTATGCCGTCCCACGGCTTCCTCCAGTGCCTGCCAGAGTTCAACATTTTTGACAGGCTTCTTCGCCGAAGTTTTCCAGCCATTGCGCTTCCAGTTGTGAATCCATCTGGTCAACCCGTCCTTGACATAAGTGCTGTCGGTATAAAGGTCGACATCGCAGGGGCGGGTGAGGGAGTTCAAGGCTTCAATGGCGGCGGTGAGCTCCATGCGGTTGTTGGTGGTCAGTTCGGCCCCGCCCTTAAGCTCTTTTTTTGCGCCATTATATTGCAGTATGGCCCCCCAGCCCCCAGGGCCGGGATTGCCCGAGCACGCGCCATCGGTATGAATGGTTACGCGCTCAGTCATGTTTTTGCTCCAGCCACTGGTTGCGGCTGAGAATGAAAAACTGACACATAGCCCCGTCCATATCCGGCTTGATTTCGGTTGCGTTCATGCCGATTGCTTCAAGAATATTCAGCGAGGCTGTGTTTTTGATGGCAGCCAATCCGATAAAATGATCGCGTTCCGTTTTCTCAAATATCCAGTCGCGAAGGCCGGTTGCAGCCTCCAGCGCATAACCATTTCCCCAGTATTTCCGAAACAGCGCATAACCGAGTTCCGGCTCTGAGGTCGGCGGATAGATGCCAAATCCGGCACGACCGACCAAAACACCATCTGCCTTGCGGATAATCCGTAGCTTTCCAAGCCGGCTGGCAGCAAAGTTCTTGCGCCAGTTGTTGATGCGCCACTCCGCCTGTTCCCGGGTTTCAGGACTGCCATCCGCGGTGAGATAGCGGGTGATTTCCGGGTCGCTGTGCAGGGCATAGAGGTCATCAACATGTACGGGTAGCCAGTTGGTCAGCCTCAGACGTTCTGTTTCCAGCACGGTTTCGATGCTCACAGAATCAACATTCATGGCAGTTTCTACGCCCTGAGCTGGCGGGGCAGGTTGAAAGCGATGTTCTCGCGTGCGGTTGTGCGGCTGGAAACCGAAATTTCAAAATGCTGAGCAAACGCGTCCAGAATTTCATTGACCAGTGTTTCAGGTGCCGAGGCCCCGGCGGTAATGCCAAGGCTTTTTATACCGGAAAAAACATCCCAGTCGATTTCATCAGCGCGCTGAACCAGCACGGAAATGGCGCAACCTGAACGTTCGGCCACTTCCACCAGCCGCATGGAATTGGACGAATTGGGTGCACCCACCACAATCATCGCTTCGACCAGGGGCGCCACATGCTTCACAGCTTCCTGCCGGTTGGTCGTGGCATAGCAGATATCTTCTTTGGGGGTGCTCTTGATTTTCGGGAACCGCCTTTGCAGCACTTTGACTATCTCCGCCGTATCGTCCAGCGAGAGTGTGGTCTGGGTAACGAATGCCAGTTTTCCCGTATCGGCAGGCTTGAATGTTTCAGCATCGGCAAGAGTCTCAACAAGTGTGATGGCTCCTTCGGGCAACTGCCCCATGGTGCCCACAACTTCGGCATGCCCGCGGTGGCCGATAAGAATAATTTCGCAGCCCTCCGCATGGAGTTTTTGCGCTTCCACATGCACTTTGGAAACCAGTGGACAGGTAGCATCAAGCACGAACAGGTTTCGCAACTTTGCCGCCTCCGGCACCGCTTTTGCAACACCATGCGCGGAAAAAATGACCGGAGCGTCAGTCGGGGGGACTTCGCTGAGCTTTTCCACGAACACCGCGCCTTTTTCGCGCAGGCCATCGACCACATACTTATTGTGGACGATTTCGTGACGCACATAAACTGGAGCACCATATTTTTCCAGCGCCGCTTCAACAATCTGGATAGCCCGGTCAACCCCGGCACAAAACCCGCGCGGGGAACATAGAATAATCTCCAGGTTCTTCTTCTTGTTCATACCTGTCTGATGCTTTGTGCCCTCCGATAAGTCAAGACCTGTTGCAGAGACTTCCAGTTCGGGCCAGTATGAACAAAAACAACCAGTTCGAGTTTTGTTGTGACCCCTGCCCAGCAAATGATCGTGATCGCGCCTACTGATGGCCCCGCTCCGCTGTCGGCAGAGCAGCGAGATCTGCTCGTGGGCAAGGCCCACTGGACGCGCACCGTTTATGACGCAGGCATTGCCACCATTCCCTCTATCTGTATTACCCGGGCGGCCTGGAATGCATTGCAGGAAGAGCGTGGCTCCTCAGGCGAGCGGTTACGCACCGCCTGGGTCGCCACATTGTTCCGGCTGGTGCAGAAGGGTGACGCGCCCCCCACGCTTGTTGTGCGCACCTCCGCCGAACGCCACAATGCCGGTCTGATGGCGGCGCGGATGGACATTTCTCCGCCAAATAGCGAAGTCGAGGCGGTGGATGTGACCAAGCCGCTTGGCCGGGCGATCAAGGCGGCGTTTGATTCTTATGCGCAGGCCGATCCCGTTTGGGCCAACTCAAGCCAGGAGGAGGCTCAGGACAACCAGATTGTCGTTGTTCAGGCGCAGGCAACGGGTACGCTGCATCAGTTCATGTCGCGGGACCCCAAGACCGGCGCGCCCGGACCCGCCCCAATGCCTGGCATGCCCGCGCCCGGCGAATTTTCCCTGTTCACCCAGACTATTGCCGAACTGCTGGATGCGGCTGCGGGGTGCCACATGATGGCGCTGGTCAGAAGTGGAGAGCCTGGAGAACAGTTTGTCTCAGCCCGTCCTGTGCCCGTGAGTGCCGGCGCTGACCTTGAAGCAGCTGTTGACCGGGCTGAACGCGGAATCTGGTCAACGCATGATGCGGTCAACTCGTTTGAACCCTCACGATTGCCGCACCTGCTTCATCCGCGCCTGAACGCCAACCCGGACCGGGTTGCGATTGCCAGGGGCCTTGGTGTTTCCCCCGGAGCTGCCAGCGGAATGATTGTTTTTGCACCCGAAGACGCCGCCCGCATGCGCGCGCGTGGCTCCCATTGCATTCTGGTGATGGTCGAAACCGGGCCGACTGATATTGAGGGTATGCAGGCAGCCACCGGAATTCTGACTGCACGCGGTGGCATGACTTCTCATGCAGCGGTTGTTGCCCGCGTCACCGGAAACCCTTGCGTTGCCGGGGTGCGTTCGCTTCAGGTCGATCTTGAAAATCTGACCTGCAGAATTGGGGAGGCCAGTTTCAAAGCCGGCGACCGGATTACCATTGATGGCAGCGAGGGAACGGTATTCAAAGGTCATCAGCCCCTTTCTCAGCCCCATCTGGGTCCGGCGGTTTCAAGGCTGCTCGACTGGTCGGACGGGGCCCGTACCATTGCCGTCAGAACCAATGTTGAAACCGTGGAAGCCGCAAGAACAGCGCTCGATTTCGGAGCCGAGGGCATCGGTCTTGCCCGTTCCGAACACATGTTCTTTTCTTCTGAGCGCATGGTGGCCCTGCGCCGTTTGATATTGTCAGAAAACCAGAACGACCGCGCCGAAGCGCTCAGGGGCCTCGTTGAATATCAGGCTGGGGACTATGCGGAACTTTTTGGCACGATGCAGGGGCGCCCGGTAACCGTACGCCTGTTTGATCCGCCCCTGCACGAGTTTCTGCCGCGCACCGACGATGATATCGATGACACGGCCACCTCCCTGGGCCTGAGCGCCAGAGCTCTGCGCCAGCGGCTCGAACGCCTGAGTGAAGTCAACCCCATGCTTGGTCACCGCGGCTGCCGCCTGGCCATCACCTACCCCGAAGTGCTCGACATGCAGATACACGCGCTGTTTCAGGGCGCGCGCGATGCCGCGTTGCACCAGTCAGAGCCGGTGGAACTGGAAGTGATGGTTCCCTTTGTTTCCTCGGCCCGCGAAGTGTTGTGGATACGTAATCAGGTGATGTCCATCGCCGACAAAATAAACCTGCGCCTTGATAATCAGGTGCGGTTCTCCTTTGGAACCATGATAGAATTGCCGCGCGCTGCCTTAAGGGCCGGTGAAATTGCTCATGCGGTTGATTTCTTTTCTTTTGGCACCAATGATTTGACTCAGACCACCTATGGCATTTCGCGTGATGATGCCCCCGCGTTCCTTGCCGCCTATCAGCGCAAAGGGATTTATGAACACGACCCCTTTGTCACGCTGGACCAGACGGGGGTGGGGGAACTGATTGAATTGGCCATCAAGCGAGGGAAATCAGCAAACCCCAATCTGGTCATTGGCATTTGCGGAGAGCATGCAGGGGAGCCGGAATCTCTGAGCTTTTTTGCCGGGCTCGACATTGATTATGTGTCCTGTTCTCCCTACCGGGTGCCGGTGGCACGCCTCGCTCTGGCCCAGGCGCAGAACTGAACCTCAGTTTTGACACCATTGAAGTTCAGGAATGAGCCGCCCCAACATGGCCTTGAAATGGTCCCGTTTTTATCCCGGTTTGCGCCAAATTCCCTCCATTTACTCCTCGTCAACGTTAATCAGTCATTATGTGCGGGCTGGCAATCTTGAGTATGCCAGTGCGTTTTGAGTGTCGAGTTGAAACAAGTAGAGTATATGGCCCAGAAAATCCGGCCGACAGGAGCCAGAAGCGCTCCGAAAAAATCTTGGTATGCCCGTTTTCGTATCGTCGTTGCGGTGGCGTTTCTGGGATATGGCGCAACCATTTCCGGCGTGTCTGCGCCCGGTATGGTTTCGGGGCCCGATCATCTCGTCTCAGCAACTTTTGCTTCGCTCAGCTACAGTTACACGGATCCGATCATTACCGGGTCGGTGCAAGATCTGTTTCAGTCAGCCTCTTTTGTCGGCCCAAACCGGGCCTTGAAAACCGACCGGCGCCGGCCCGATGTCAATGTGGCTGACATGGCGGCCACTTTCCTTGAAGAAAGAACACGGCTCGCAGCACTTAACCCGAGGCCTGTCGATCCGGTACTGGCACGCCAGAGCTTTGTTGTTGGAACAGCTGATGCCCCCAATATTGACACAGCGCCGCGCATATCCCTTGCCGCGGTCGATCCCGCGCTTGCTTCGGCTGCTTTGGCTGCCATCAACCGGGCAACGCCACTGGACCCCAGTGTGCCGCGGCCCACGGCCATTCCCGACCAGCTTGCCTACGTTCGAGCCAATACACCGGCAACGGAACGTGCAACAAATATTTATTCCGAGCGTGAGCGCTGGTGCCTGGCCACGGCCATCTATTTTGAGGCCCGGGGAGAGAGCTATCGCGGCCAGGTGGGCGTGGCGCAGGTGGTCATGAACCGTGTCAAACACCGACTCTATCCTGACACCATCTGCGGGGTGGTGTTTCAAAATCAGACCTGGCGCAACCGCTGCCAGTTTTCCTTTGCATGCGATGGTATTCCGGAGCGCGTGAATGAACCCGATGCCTGGGCTCAGGCCAAGGAAATTACAGAAAAAGTGACCAACGGCACTCTCTATCTGGCCGAAGTCAACAACGCCACGCACTATCACGCAAACTATGTTTACCCGGCATGGGCCCCGCGCATGACCAGAATAACCCGCATAGGCGCGCACATATTCTATCGTTTCCGAAGAAGTTAAGCTTGCCCTGCCGGCGGCCGGAAAGCCTCAGTTACAGTAGGTAAAACTGCCTGCCTGCCGACAGAAACTCGCGCCCGGACCAATTCGGAAACTGTTGCCGCTCAGCACACCTGAGCTGCCCGATTCTGAAAACTGGCTAACTGAAACGCCCGGATAGAGCACATTGCGCGAGGCAAGGCCATCCGTTGAATAGGTGCCACTGCTGGTAGTCGCGATACTGACCCAGCTTTCTTTTCCAAATGCGATTTTCTGCACAACAGCGCTTGAAAGAACTTCGCTGGAAACCGTGGGATTAAAAGTCACTGCGAAGGAGCGTTCCCCCACGCGCAGCAGGTTGGAAAGGTCAGCCCCTTGTGTCCCCTGATTGGCATCAGCGGCGATTAAGAGCAATTCCGTCGCGTATTCCGCGGTTGCCTCCACGGTTCGTGGAACCGTTTGAATGGGAGAATTTGTCGCGCCCGAATTGGAGAGTGCCTCGGAAATGAGCGCAAGGCCAAGCACAGATATGCCAAGGCTGGCCACACCCAACATGGTTAATTTTGCCATAATCCGAACCCTTCAGGAATTGAAAGACGCATTAAGGCTTTATCAACCATAGGCCATTGCCGGTCAAAGACCTTTGTCCGACATGCTTAACAGAGAAAATTACAGAGTTTTCTTCCTAAAAGTTCAGTCTGCAATTCTCGCTGAGACGGATGCAAAAGTTTCGTTGAACCGCTCCTGTGCTTCATGGGTGGGCCAGGGGCGGATCAGTCGGTCAAATCCATCAAGGTCAAAATCCGGGAGCATGGGTTCACCAAACAGGTTTCGGGCCTCGTCCGGATCAAACCCTGCCAGATGAACCGCCTCGAAATAGGCTGCCTGTTTGTCGGCCTTTTTAATGGCCCGGACAAGTTTGGCAGGCCGCGCAGCACTTAAGGAAAACCGCAGATGGATGGCCTCGAGCACGCGCTCCTCAATGTCCTTGTAATTGCCCCCCATCGCCGCCTTGAAAGGAGAAATGATATCTCCCATCACATATTCGGGTGCGTCGTGAAGCAGGGTATAGAGTTGCGCGTCGGGTTTGGGGCTGGTTGCAAAGGCTTCAAAAATTTTCAGCACCAGAATGGAATGCTGGGCCACCGAAAAGGGATAGTCACCGATGGTCTGACCATTCCAGCGGGCCACGCGGGACAGCCCGTGGGCGATATCGGCAATTTCAATATCCAGCGCAGAAGGATCGAGCAGATCCAGCCTGCGGCCCGAAAGCATGCGTTGCCACGCCCGTTTTGTCGTTCGTGCCATTTTTCGGCCTTCCTGCGAATTTTGAAGGGTTTAACTTTTATTCGAATCTTCAAAATCGTAGCTTGCCCAGTGTGGCAGGGCAAGTTCGACCGGTTGCGAATTCAGGGTCGCACCACCTCCCGGTTTCAACCGGTCAAGACGTAGAATGCCAACGGCCCTGCCACCGACAATCTGACCGACTTGGCCGATGCTTTTCCCATCTGAAATTATCTCGTTTCCCTGACCGGGAGTTGCGCGGGAAACGATTACGGGGCGTCGTCTTGCCGTACCTCGGTGGCGCATGCGTGAGACAACTTCCTGCCCCACATAACACCCCTTTTTGAAGTCGATGCCCTCGAGAAGGTCCATGCCGATATCGTGGGGGAACAGGGTCTCGCTTTCAAAGTCTGGCCCCACCTGAACAATCCCCGCCCTGATGCGATTTGCAGCAAGGGTTTGCCCGTCTTCCGGCCAGCCCGCCCCATCGCTTCGTTCTGAAATGACACGAAAGCCCAGCCCTCCGGCGCGGGGGTCGGCGTGGACAACCGCTCCTTTGACCTCCGGCATGTTCATGGACCAGCCCACCCTGTGGGTATTGGAGAGGTTTGAAATCTGAGCATCCGCGCGCAGCTTGTACATGCGCATGCGCTTGAAAAAGCTCTCGGCAATGCCTGCCTCCACATCCAGCCAGAAGGCGCTATCCTGCCAGCCCAGCAGTCCTTCAGCAATTATCTTGCCCTGTGGCGTCAGCAGCGCCCACCAGTGCGCCGGGCCATCTCTGGCGCTCACCTCGCCGGTCAGAACATCCCTGAGAAGTTTTTCGGCATCCGGTCCCTCAAATTTGAAGGGAACCCGGTCCGGCTGCAGGTATATGGTCAAAACTTTATGCCTTCTTGCTGTTTCCTCCTCGGGAACCTATTGCTTATCAATATCACGCTTCAATTGCATCCATCAAAGGGCTGAACCAGAAAATGGCTTTGTTTGACCTGATTTTCAAGAACGCAACCCTCGTCAACCACCAGGGCATATTTGAAGCCGACCTTGGCATTCGTGATGGCAAAATTGCTGATATCGGTAAAATGGGATCCGCCGCAGGGGCAGTCATTGACTGTACGGGTTTGCATATTCTGCCCGGGGTGATTGACACCCAGGTGCATTTTCGTGAACCCGGCGCCGAGCACAAGGAGGATTTGCGTTCCGGCTCTCTTTCTGCCGTTATGGGCGGCGTCACCAGCGTTTTTGAAATGCCCAATACCAACCCCCTGACGGTGACAAAAGAAGCGTTTGACGACAAAATCAGCCGCGCGGTCAATTCCATGCACTGCGATTTTGCTTTTTATGTGGGGGGCACCCACGAAAATACCGGCCAGCTGGCCGTGCTTGAAAAACTGCCCGGCTGCGCCGGGGTAAAAGTGTTCATGGGTTCCTCCACTGGCTCGCTGCTGGTACCCGATGATGATGGGGTTGCAGCAATTCTCAATTCCATCAGTCGCCGTGCGGCCTTCCACTCTGAAGACGAATACCGCCTTGAAGAGAGAAAGCACTTGCGAGTTGAAGGAGATCCGGCCTCACATCCTGTCTGGCGTGATGTTGAAGCAGCACTGAAATCCACAAAAAGGCTTGTCGGGCTTGCCCGCGCGGCGGGCAAGCGCATCCATGTGCTTCACATCTCCACGGCAGAGGAAATGATGTTTCTGTCCGGTCACAAGGATATCGCCAGCGTGGAGGTGACGCCCCATCACCTGACGCTGGATGACAGCGCTTACAAGAGCCTGGGTTCACTGGTGCAGATGAATCCGCCGGTGCGCTCGCTTGCCCACCAGAAAGGTATCTGGGCCGGTGTCGAAAACGGAGTTGCAGACATTCTGGGCTCGGACCATGCCCCCCATACGCTTGAGGAAAAGGCTGAAGACTATCCCAACTCGCCCTCGGGCATGACCGGTGTGCAGACGCTGGTGCCCATCATGCTCGATCATGTAAACAACGGGCGTTTGAGCCTGCAGCGATTTGCCGACCTGACCAGCGCCGGGCCGAATCGTTTATTTGGCATAACGGGGAAGGGGCGTCTTGCTGTGGGTTATGATGCCGACCTGACAATCGTTGATTTGAAAAGGACACAAACCATCACCAACGACTGGATTGCTTCCAAATCCGGCTGGACACCCTATGATGGCAAGAAGGTAACAGGCTGGCCGGTGGGAACCATTGTGCGGGGCCGTAAAGTGATGTGGGAGGGCGAACTGGTTGAAAAATCGGTAGGGCAGCCGATAAGTTTTTTTGATGGCTTGGAAACAAGACCAAGCCTACTGAATTGAACGCTCCAGGGTATATTCACCCTGCGCGACACGTTTTGAAACATCGGCAATCAGCTTTGCGGTTGTGTCCTCCCCATAGATATCGACCAGTGTTGCAAGCGCTGCAAACAGCGCCGCATGGGAAAGGGTTTCGCTGTCAATCCCATCAACTTCAGCGCTGTTCCACGCTTCGGCAATATATTCCAGAGCGATCTGGCGGTCTTCGATTTCCGCGGATAAAAATTTTGAGGTATTGAGTGTTGAAAACATGGGATCTGCTCGTTGCGTTGTCCATTTGATTAGCACAACAAAATCAACACCGTGTCTGAGAAGTTACGCGAAGGTTAATTGAACCTATGGGAATATACTTAATTCTACTCAGCGTAGCGGGAGTGGATATCCTGGCTCAAATCCTTCGCTTCAGCGAGAAGGCGGATCTGAGCAACCCGGGCGGCTTCAGTGCACTCGCGATAGAGGCGTGCGTAGGCTTCATACCCTTCGTTAAATGAGCCGATAAGGCGCTGGCGGCGATCGTCCGAGGGCTGGTCCAGACTGATGAGTTCTGCCGCATGTCCGCGCCAGTCCTGCTCGTCAAACCCGCAAAGGGGTTGTAAAAAGTAAAGGCTGCCGATGAGTTGCAGCAGGCGCTGCATCTGCGGCTGATATTGGGGGTCGACCGAAAAGGCAGGCTGGGCAAAACTGCTCAGAGCAAGTGCCAGAACGCCGGAGCGGACCAGAATCAAAAGCTGCCGGTTACGGGCGTGTTTCATGACGCAGAACTGAAGGCTGGTTTTTCCATGGCGCTACATAAAGACCAGTGGCCGGAAAACACAAGTCCCCCGTCCTCATAAGGACGGGGGCGTAGGGCGACCCTTTTGAAAGGAAGCCGACGAAGTGGTCCAGATTAATTCTGAGCCAGTTGTATGATTTCCAGATCAGGAAGGTATGAGCGGGCAGAAAAAGCAAACGTCACCAGATAAACAACCAGTTCGGGTTCGTCTCCATCGGTGCGGTAGACTTCGATATTGCCCACGTCTCTTCCATCGGTGATCCGGCGCTGGTCAAGGGCCGAAGCCTGCCCAGCCGACCAGCGGAATTCCAGGTTACCGACCGTGAACGGAGCATTTTGCTCCAGATAGGGCAGGGTAACAGCGATGGAGTCTTCAATACCCTCGACCAGGTTCGCATCCACAAGAGCAACCCGCATCATCGGTTCAACATCTTCCGGCAATTTGCCGTCAAACAGGAACGGAAACGGTGTGCTGTCATAGTTGACATAAGGATTTATGCCTGCTGAGCGCGCGCGGCTTGGGTCGGCCAGCAACACTTCGCCATCGGGAAAACGCTCCAGAAATATGTCAAAACTGATGAGAAACGAGGGCAGGGGCCTCAGTTTTTCACCGGCCCGTATGCCCACAACGGCTTCACCATTATATTGCTGCCACCAGTTCTGTTCCTTGCGGTCATACATCAGCAGATTGGAAAACCTGAGCATGCCGGTGGTGCCAAAGGTCACTGGTTCACCATCAAGCGTGCGCTCAAACACAAGAGATGTGTTGCACAAAGGGCAGAAGGTGACGGCGACAGGCAGGCCGCCCACGGTATCGTTGACGATTTCGTGCCACATCAGATAGCGCAGCGGATAGGCACGCGTGACACCGTTATTGCTGAAGGCAACAACGGGTTCATTGCCGGGGATAGTGGTTTCGTCGGCCGCAGGTTGAAACTTGGGGTCATCAATCGCAGGGATCTGATCCGGCCCGATAACATTGCGGATCTCGCTCATGTCTATGACGAAATTGCTGACGTCAGTTTCCCAGCCCCCCGTCGGACGGCCCAGTTCCTGCGCAAGGGCAGTTCCTGAATAAAAAAACACGGCCACAATCAGCCATAAAAAACGATGCATAATTTTTCTCCCATTTGGTGGGAGCAGATTTGCATTTATTTACATATAAGCCAATTCAAGGTGTGTTCACACCCTGGTGAGATCTTGCACTTATTTGGAATGACTTGGCGTGATCATCCCCGTTGAACTTCAGTCAAACAAAGCGTCGATTGCCGCCTGTGCGTCCTCGCATCCCGTCTCGACCAGCGCCGCCGGCCCTGAAATCATCGCTGAGAGCAGGTCGCGCTGAATTTTAATCTCATGAATTTGCTCGAGCGAAGGCTCGTCTGAAAGCTGGTGATCTAAAATCAGCTCGATCAGAGCATTGTTGATATTTTCAAACTCGTGACGTTTGGAACATTCAAGGGCACGGTAGGAGGCCAGAACCACTTCCGAACCGGCAAACCCGGATTGGGAAAAATGTGTCTCATAGTCTACAGGCTTCCAGTCGTCGAGCACATCGGGGGGCATGGAGCCGTCGGCAACCATCTCTCCGAGCATGATATATTCGTTGAACAGATTGAGGAAATCTGTCGCCAGTCCGGTTTTGGGGTTGACATTTGCCGCCCGCATCGCGGATTCATCGGGCGCGACCACCCAGTCATCGCACAGTTTTGCATTGTTTAGTGTCATAATGCTGGTTTTAATGGCTACGGTTTTGTTTCCCAGTGAATATTGTCATAAGTAATCCCCCGTAAGCTCAAGAGCTAAACAGTGGAATATGTGGAGAGAACTTCATGTGCGGACGCTATACTCTCCATTTGAGCTGGCAGGAAATTCACGACCTGCTCGAGGGGTTTGTCAAATCCCTCAAATCAGCTTCTCCGCCCCATATCCAACATGCTCCTCCCCGTTATAATATTGCTCCAACCCAGCCAATCCTGGTGCTCAAACGTACTGGTGAGGGGGTTGAACCCGAACTTGTGCGCTGGGGTTTTGTGCCCGAGTGGGTGGAGGACCCGGCAGATTTTCCGCTCATTATCAACGCACGGGCGGAAACGCTGGCACAAAAATCTTCATTCAAACACTCTTTGAAGAACCAACGCTGCATCATCCCCGCATCGGGCTATTACGAATGGCAAAGGGATGTGGAGGGGCACAAAATCCCTGTTTACATTACGCGCAGGGATAGAGCACCGTTTTTGATGGCCGGGCTCTTTTCCACCTGGGTCGGCCCCGATGGAGAAGAAGTGGACACGGCGGCCATCATCACGGTTGCCGCTGCCGATGAGATGAAACAGGTGCATGGGCGCACCCCCGCAATGTTGGAGGGGGACGAAATCGCTGAATGGCTGGATACGGCCGGGGTAAACGCCCCCAAAGCCCAGGCGCTCCTCAAACCAATGCCCGCAGGTATCGCCGGTTTCCATGAGGTGTCTCGCCGGGTCAATTCTCCCGGCAATGATGATGCCGATTTGATAATACCGGTCTACGAAGAAGCCGACAGCGCGCCCGAAGAATCACCAAAAAGACCGGCGCCGGACCAGCTTGACCTATTCTGAGACATTGCGGTCTTTGAGCACCTTGCCCGGATTGAGGATATTATTGGGGTCGAGCGCTTGTTTGATGGCAACCATGGCGCCAAGCGCCGCCGGGTCCTTGACCTGTTCCAGAAGCTCGACCTTGAGCTGGCCGATACCATGCTCGGCAGATATGGCCCCCCCCAGGTCCAGCACAATTTCATAGATTGCCTCGTGCAGAGGCCCGGCGCTCTCCATATAGGCTTTGGGGTCGGCCCCCATGGGCTGGGTGAAGTTGAAGTGCATATTGCCGTCCCCCAGATGTCCGAACGGGCAGGGACGAATGCCGGGGATGATTTTTTCCGCAACCGCGCACCCGCGTGCAATGAGTTCGGGAACCGCCGATACCGGCACGGACACGTCATGCTTGATGGACGCACCCTCCCGGGACTGGCTTTCTGACATCTGTTCACGGGTATTCCACATGTCCTGCCGGTCTGCCAGTGAAGTGGCCAGTGTTGCATCTTCAATCAGGCCGCTTTCAAATGCGGTTTCCAGCACCGCGGTCAGCACATCCGCCTTCCCTCCTTTGGGAACCGAAATTTCTGCCATCACATACCAGGGCGAGGGCGAAGCCGAAGGGTCGCGCTCAATCATTTTGTGCCTGAGTTGAATATCCACGCCAAACCGGGGCATAAGCTCAAAGGCGGTCAGGCTGGTTTGCGCGGCTTCGTGCAAGCGCTGGAACAATTGCAGGGCAGTTTCAGGGGAGGCTATGTTTATCCAGGCGGTTTCAAAAGCTTGGGGTCTGGGAAAAAGTTTCAGCGTCGCCGCTGTGATAATGCCCAGCGTCCCTTCGGCGCCAATCAGAAGGTCGCGCAAATCGTAGCCCGTATTATCTTTTCTCAGCGCGCTCAGACCATTGTAGAGCGAACCGTCCGCCATCACCGCCTCCACCCCCAGACAAAGTGCCCGTGCATTGCCATAGGCCAGAACCTGGGTGCCCCCCGCATTGGTGGAGAGCACACCGCCGATGGTGGCGCTGCCCTCCGAGGCAATGGTCAGCGGGAACAGAGCCCCGGCTTTTTCTGCAACTTCGTGGGCGCTGAGCAAGGTCAAGCCCGCTTCGACAACCATATGCCCGTCCGCAGCGTCCAGGCTACGCACAGCATTGAGATGCTTGAGGCTGACAATAATTTCGCGGCCGCTCAACGGCACCTGAGCGCCCACCAGCCCGGTATTGCCCCCCTGCGGTATCAGGGCGGCCTTGTGCTCGTTTGCCCACCTGAGCAGTTTTTGCACCCCGGCCACATCGCGGGGCGAAACGACAGCAAGGGCAGGGGTGAAGAAGCGCTTGCGCGGCTCGTTGATGAAGGCCGCCATATCGACGACCTTGGAAATGACATTGCTTGTGCCCAGAAGGCTTTCAAGCGAGGCAATGATTTGGGATGGCTTGTTTGGCATTTCGAACTCTGAACAGGTCAAATCGGGCGCGACTAACTTGCCCCGGCACCTTGGCCTGTGCCACAAGCAAATTCAACAGAACAACATTTTTAAGAGCAGAACGGAGTGAAGCGGCATGGGCGAGGAAACTTTGGGCGAGGAAACTTTGGGCAAAGGATTGATGGCTGGCAAGCGCGGCCTGATCATGGGTGTGGCCAACAAACGTTCCATTGCTTACGGGATTGCAAAGGCCGTGAGTGACGCCGGCGGTGAAATAGCCCTTTCCTATCAGGGCGAAGTGCTCAAGCGCCGGGTCGAGCCGCTGGCTGAAGAGCTTGGATGTGAAGTTCTGGTCGAGTGTGATGTCACCGATGATGCAGCCATCGACAAGACATTTGATGTGCTCAGGCAAAAATGGGGAAAGATTGATTTTATCGTCCACGCCATCGGTTTTTCCAACAAGGAAGAACTTGAGGGACGTTATGTGAATACCAGCGCCGAGAATTTTGCCCTGACCATGAATATTTCGGTTTATTCGTTTACAGCGATTGCCAGACGTGCCGAAGCGCTGATGAGCGATGGGGGCTCATTGCTGACGCTGACCTATAACGGTTCGCAAAAAGTTATCCCAAATTATAACGTCATGGGCGTTGCCAAGGCCGCGCTTGAGGCCAGTGTTCGCTATCTGGCCGCTGACCTTGGCCCCTCAAGCATCCGGGTGAACTCCATCTCCGCCGGAGCCATCAAGACACTGGCCGCCGCCGGTATTGCCGATTTCCGCACCATGCTGAACTATCAGGAAGCCACCGCCCCCCTGCGCCGCAATGTCTCCGCTGGCGAGGTGGGCAATGCTGCGCTCTATCTGCTCTCGGACCTCTCAAGCGGTGTCACCGGTGAACTGCATTATGTGGATGGCGGCTACAACATCATGGGCATGAGCGTTCTGAACCCCAAGGGTGATGCCTGACACCCGTCTTTCCTTATCCTCAAATTGAGCGGAAAACCGCAATGACAGACTGGCCGGAGCTTTTTTTTGCGCGTCACGGCGAAACCGACTGGAATCGCGAGCGGCGCTATCAGGGACAGCGCGATATCCCATTGAACCAGACCGGCCGCGGTCAGGCCGATGCCATCGGCCCGCTTCTGGTTGACCTGTTGGCGGCGAACAACCTTGACCCGGCGGGCGTTGACTGGTTCGCCTCGCCCCTGTCCCGTGCCCGCGAGACCATGGAACGCATGCGTTCCGCTTTTGATATCAGATTGCCCGAAGTCACCTATGATGACCGGCTTCAGGAGATATCCTTTGGTGTCATGGAAGGAAAGCTGCATTCCGAGCTTGCCAGCGATATCGGCGTGCCGGTTGGCAGGCGAGGAGGCGAATATTGGGACTATCGCCCCCCAAGGGGCGAAAGTTACGAGGATGTGGCGGCGCGTCTTGCCTCTTTTGCTTCTGAGCTGTCAGGGCCCAGCGTAATCGTCGCCCATGGCGGCATCTTGCGCGTGGTCAGACGGATGATTGAAAATGCGCCCCGTGAGGAAGTTGTCAACTGGCCCGTGCCCCAGGGCGCTATTGCGCATTTTTCCAGCGACACCATGAGCATGCATTTTGCCGACCTCTGACTGCATTAAGGCACAGGAGGTGCTTTTGTTGACCTTGCCGGTCACCAGCGCCTATTAAATCCCCAAAGGCAGGGTCAGGATATTTAATGTCATACAACAGCTTTGGACATCTGTTTCGTTTCACCACCTGGGGCGAAAGCCACGGACCCGCCCTTGGCGTGGTCATTGACGGCTGCCCGCCGGACCTGCCCATCAGCGCTGAAATCATCCAGCGTGACCTGGACCGGCGCAGGCCCGGTCAGTCCCGCTTCACCACCCAGCGGCGCGAGGCTGACAAGGTGGTGATTCTTTCAGGGGTTTTTGAGGACGAGCGAACCGGCGGACTAAAAACTACCGGCACGCCCATTGCGCTGGAAATTCAGAATACCGACCAGCGCTCAAAAGATTATTCCGACATCCGCGACAAGTACCGCCCAGGCCACGCCGACTATACCTACCATCAGAAATATGGCATCCGGGATTATCGCGGAGGGGGGCGCTCTTCGGCCCGCGAAACAGCGGCCAGGGTTGCCGCGGGCGCGGTGGCGAAACTGGTCATTCCGGGTGTAACCATTCGCGCTTCGCTGGTGCAAATGGGTCCCCACAAAATCGACTATGAAAATTTTGACTGGGATGAAGTTGAGAACAATCCCTTCTTCTGTGCCGACAAAATCGCCGCTGAAAAATGGACAGAATATCTTGATGAAATTCGCAAGGCCGGCAATTCAGCCGGGGCAATTATTGAGGTGGTTGCGACCGGTGTTCCCCCCGGCTGGGGCGCTCCGGTTTATGGCAAACTGAGCGCTGATTTGGCCTCGGCCATGATGAGCATCAACGCGGTGAAATATGTCGAAATCGGAGCGGGAATAGAGGTCGCTTCCCTGACCGGAACCGACAATGCCGACGAGATGCGCGCCGGTGAAAACGCCCCCTATTTCACCTCCAACAATGCTGGTGGAATTCTGGGCGGCATCTCCAATGGCGACCCGGTGGTAGTGCGTTTTGCGGTCAAGCCCACCTCCTCAATTCTGACGTCCCGCCAGAGCGTGACCACCGCCAATGAGGATACTGAGATTGTCACCAAAGGGCGCCACGACCCCTGCGTGGGCATTCGTGCCGTGCCCATAGGAGAGGCCATGATGGCCGTTGTGCTGGCCGACCATTTCCTGCGCCACCGCGGCCAGACCGGGCGCGAGGGACCGGTCGGGTTTTAGCGCGTTTGTGGCAAAATCATGATTCAACACATGAACAAGTTGAATCAAAACATCAGCAATGATTACAATGAGTTATCGGTGGGGGCGGAATCTGTTTGCCTGAAACGCATCCGGGGCTGAATTTAATGAATTGTGGCCAGAATCAGGCATCCAGAAGGCGTCGTATCTTGGCCAACGCCGTCTCCCGGTTTTCCTCGTAAACGATGGTGCCCAGGAAATTTCCATCGCGGTCAATCATGAGAACGCTGGCTGTGTGGTCGACCAGATAATCCGCAACGCCAGGATCTTCGACTTTCTTTGAGAACACGCCAAAAACGCTCTTGGCGGTCTCTACCTGTTCAGGCGTTCCAGTCAGTCCAATCACCGGCCCTCCAAAAAAAGCGACATATTCTTTCATGACTTCAAGCGTGTCACGCTCGGGGTCAACGGAAACAAAAATGATCCGCAAGTCGGTTTCGTCAAGACCCAGTTCCGCACGCCAGCCCGTGGTCTCGGCCAGGGTTGTCGGGCAGACATCCGGGCAGAAGGTATAGCCAAAAAAAACAAGGCTTGGCGTGCCGGCAAGATCGCGGTCACTGAAGCTGCCCCCGGCTGTGGATTGCAGGGTAAACTCACCGCCAAAACTGGTGACGGCTTGCCGGGGCTGTCCGGTCAGATAAAAAATTGTTGCCGTCGCTCCAGTGACCAGAACCAGTGCCCAGAGGATGAGTCGCAAGCGTTGCATGAGGAGTTTCCTATTCGTCTAGCGGGGCAGTGCCCGTTGGCTCTCCGGCCTTGGACAAAGTAATTTTTTCGATACGGGTTTCGGCCGCCTTGAGCTGGGATTCGCAATGGGCTTTCAGTGCTTCGCCCCGCTCGTAAATCGCGATGGATTCCTGCAAAGGCGCTTCACCACTTTCCAGCTTGGCAACGATTTTCTCAAGCTCGCTTAATGCAGCTTCAAAGCTGAGCGAAGAAATTTCGGTTTCAGTTTTTTCAGACAAAATCCACGCCCTTATCCATGTCTCTGTTCTGTGTCGCCACAAAACAACTCGGGTTTGTTTTCAGCCGCCAGGTTTCAGAGTTCCATCCTGAAGCATTGCCACGTGACTGGTTACCCCACCAGCAAGCCCTTTCAAATCATATCCGCCCTCAAGCAGCGAAACAATTCTATTTGCGCAGTTTTGCTCTGCGATATCCATGATTTTTCCCGTAACCCAGGCAAAATCATTGTCTACCCAGTTCAGATTGGCCAGCGGGTCCCGATGATGGGCATCAAACCCGGCCGAGATGAATATAAAGTCCGGCGCAAAATTGCTCAGGGCGGGAAGCAGGCGATCCCTGTAGGCCTCGCGCATGGCCTCGCCATCCGTCCCGGCCAGCAGCGGCGCGTTGAAGATATTTCCCACACCGGTTTCATTCAAAGCGCCGGTTCCAGGGAACAGAGGCATCTCATGGCTGGAAAGATAGGCGATGTCTTTGTCGTTTTTGAAGATGTTCTGGGTGCCGTTGCCGTGATGCACGTCAAAATCGACAATGGCGATGCGTTCAGCGCCATACATCTGTTGGGCCAGCCGTGCCATGATGGCGACCGTATTGAGCAGGCAGAAGCCCATCGGGCGGTCGACTTCAGCATGGTGCCCCGGCGGGCGGATTGCGCAAAAGGCGTTATCCGCTTCCCCAAGCGCAACAGCTGCCAAAGCCCGCATGCCGGCTCCAAGTGCGGTTGCCGAAGCATCGAGAGACCCCGGAGAGACCCAGGTGTCCGCATCAATCCGGGCGATGCCCTCTGCGGGCCGGGCAGCCTGGATTTGCCTGAGCACACCCGGACCATGCACCAGAGCCGCCAGCGAAAGGTCGGCGCTCTGGGATGTCTCGCGCCGCAACTGCGAAAACCGGTTGGCGCTCAGGGCTTGTTTTATTGCAATCAGCCTTTCAGGGCGTTCAGGGTGACCCTCCGGTGTGATATGGGAAGTATCTTCGGGCTGACAGACAAGCAATGTTGTCATGGGGGGACACTCCTTAAACCCGCTCAGAGCAGGCACGCGCCCTGAACCCTGTTCTTGACGTGACAGCATGCGCTTGTCAAACAGCACTCATGACCAGAACCACGACCAGGAAATTTCAAAACCCTGTTAGCTTTTCCCAAGCAGTGGACTTGCTCAAAAGCGGGGAAGTCTGTGCTTTCCCCACAGAGACGGTCTACGGGCTTGGGGCCGATGCGTTTGATGCCGGGGCCGTGCTGAAAATTTATCAGACCAAAGACAGGCCAAGTTTTAATCCGCTGATAGTTCATTGTGCCCATATGAATATGGCGGAAAAAATCGTCAGATTTTCACCAGTGGCAAGAAAACTCGCCTCTTTTTGGCCTGGCGCGCTCACACTGGTTTTGCCCAGACTTCAGGAGACAAGGATTTGCGATCTGGTGTCGGCGGGGCTGGGCACTGTGGGCGTAAGGGTGCCCGCTCATCCTTTGGCGCAAGAACTGATCAAAGCGGTTGGACGCCCCCTCGCGGCTCCCTCTGCCAACCCCTCAGGCAGGCTTTCACCCACCTCCGTCGGGCAGGTGCGCCATGCTTTTAATGACCGGGTCGCAGTGCTGGATGGTGCAGACTGCGCCGCAGGACTGGAATCAACAATTCTTGGCGTGGAGGAAGAGCGGGTTGTGCAATTGCGCAGTGGCGCGATCACACGCAGAGAAATTGAATTGCTCCTGGACACTGAAATTGAAATCGCACCGGCAAATACCGCCATCTCTGCGCCGGGCATGATGGTTTCCCACTATGCACCTAAAGCAAAAATCAGGCTGAACGCAACTCGGGCCGAAGCCGGGGAGGCATTTCTTGGCTTTGGTGGAGCAGGTGGTACCGCCGGCCCCCTGACAAAAAACCTCTCTCCCGGCGGGGATCTGGCAGAGGCAGCGCACAACCTGTTCGGCTTTTTGCATGACCTGGATGCAACGGGCGCTTCGCGCATTGCCGTTGCTCCAATTCCCGCAGCCGGACTGGGGGAGGCGATCAATGACCGCCTGTCCCGCGCTGCTGCTCCCCGAAAAGTGGAAACAGTTCCAGAGTGACCTAACCTTTGGTGTTGCGCACTTTATAGGGTTTCTGCTCACGCCAGAACCGCATCAGGCTTTCAAGATCCGGGTCACCATCTTTGGGCAGAACGATGCGCAGATTGACCAGCAGATCGCCCGCTCCCTGCAGGCCCTTGCCCTTGAGCCGCAGCGCTTTGGTCGCATCGACGTGGGGGGGGATTTTCAGCTCCACAGGGCCGCTGAGCGTTGGTACGCGTATTTTTGCGCCAAGCACTGCCTCATAAAGCGTGATGGGCACATCAACCCTTAGGTCTTTCCCGTCACGCCGAAACTGAGGATGGCGTTTGAATTTTACCGTAATCAGCGCATCACCTGGCTCCCCACCCACGGGCGAGGGCTGACCCTGCCCCTTGAGGCGGATTTGCTGCCCCTCCTGTACTCCGGTAGGAAGTTTGATGTTCAGGACCCGGCCGCTGGTAAGTTTCAGGGGAACAGTTGCCCCACTGTGCGCCTGTTCCAAGGTTACCAGAACCGGGGCAGTGAAATCCTTGCCCCTTGTGGAGGTGCCCCGCTGGGTGGCAGCAGAAAACGGATCCCACCCGCTAACCCTCGGGTCGGCGGCGCGAGGCCCGCGCGATGCTGCGCCAAAGCCGCCCATGAATTCTTTAAGAATATCTTCCGGGTTGACGCTCCCTTGCGTCCGGGTTCGCCCGCCGCGCATGCCCGAAAAATCAAACCCTCCCATTTTGGGGTTGCCATCGGCATCAATTTCACCCCGGTCAAATTGCGCCCGCCGCTCCTTATCCGATAAAAAGTCATAAGCCGACGAGGCTTCGGCAAATTTTGCCTCGGCCTTGGGGTCATCCTGATTGCGGTCGGGATGATACTTCTTTGCCAGTTTGCGATAAGCGGATTTTATCTCCTTATCGCTGGCGGATTTTTGAACGCCCAGAATCTTGTAAGGGTCTGCCATAGCTACACCAGAATCTTGTGGTTGTCAGTCCACGCTTTCAACGGCATATATGGCGAGCGCACCCGCTCTTGTCCAGCGCAAGGGCTTCGGTTTGTGCCAATTTCCGGAGAGCTTCGGGAAACAGCGGCACCCAGCATCCGGCGCAGGGACTTTTACTTTGAGGGCAATGAGGGATTGCAATTGATGGCCGAAACAGAAAATTTGACTGCGAAACTGTTCGATGACCGCATTGCGGACAAACCCGACCCCATGGACCTGTTCGCTCTCTGGCTGGAGCAGGCCCGCAAAAGTGAAGTCAACGATGCCAACGCTATGGTGCTGGCAACAGTCGATGCCAAGGGCTTGCCCGATTGCCGAACAATGCTTCTGAACGGTCTGGGACCGGACGGTTTTGTGTTTTATACAAATACCCATAGTGCCAAGGGCGAGCAGCTCGCTGCCAACCCGGGGGTCGCAATTCTCTTCCACTGGAAATCTTCCCGGCGTCAGGTACGGGTGCGCGGCACTGTCAGCCGCGTTGCAAGTGATGAAGCCGACACTTATTTCCATTCCCGCCCGCGGGGGTCACAAATTGGAGCCCATGCTTCGCTGCAATCTCAGCCACTTTCCAGCAGGGCTGAGCTGGCAGGGCGCGTTGAAAGCCTGACCAGGCAGTTTGAAGGCAAAGAAATTCCCCGCCCGGCCCACTGGATCGGGTTCAGAATTTTTCCCCTTTACATAGAGTTCTGGCAGGACGGGGAATTCCGTCTTCACGACCGTGTCGTCTACCGGCGCCAAAAAAGCGGGAATAGTTGGAAAGCGGAGCGGCTCAACCCATGATGAGGGCTTTGTGGATCCTGTGCTTGAAAAAACCTGGGGGCCCTCATCATGGCTGAGAGAGCGACAGTGAGTTTCACCGGTTCCAGATGGCGGCTCGCAGGCATTTTGATTTTTGGCTATATCCTGATGCTGCCAACCCTGGGCATCTACCGCTTCTGGCAGGTGACAGCAAAGCGCCGTTTTTACTGGGCCAATACCGAAGTGGATGGCGATACTCTTGAATATACCGGAACCGCCATTCAACTGCTGGTCGGTTTTTTGTTTGCCCTGGCGATTTTTCTGCCCCTGTACGGTTTTTTCTTTTATCTCTCAACCCAGTCACCGGAGGCCTTGATATACGGCTATACCGGTGCCGCCCTGCTTTTGTTTTTCCTCTCCGGCTACGCCATTTTTCGCGCCCGGAGGTTTCGCCTGACCCGCACCCTTTGGCGTGGTATCCGCTTTCATCAGTCCGGCAGTGCCTGGGGCTATGCCTTCCGACGGTTTTTATGGTTCGCTGTAACTGCGGCAACCGCCGGACTTGCCTATCCGTTCATGGCGGCAAGCTTGTGGAAATACCGTTTCAATAATACCTGGTACGGGGACCGCCGGTTCAGTTTTACCGGCTCCTGGCGCACCATCGCTGCGCCCTATTATATCGTTTATTTTTTGATTGTGGGGCTGACGGTTGCAATTATAATTATTTCTGCCCCTCAAATGGAACAGGAACTGGCCGCGCAGGGGGTTTCCCGGGAAGTTCTTACCGGGTATCTGGCCATGGCCACAGCCTTTATTGCTTTTTTTTCGTACTTTTACCTTTTATCCCGCTTCACATCACGCCTGCTGTCCAGTGTGTCTGCCGGTACGGCTGCACTCAAGGTGCACGTCAGAGCCCGCTCATTGTTCTGGCAGTATTTTTTCTATGGAATAATGCTTCTGGTCGTAGTCCTCGCCTTCCTGGTGGTGGCCGGCTTTGTTTTTCAGGGTGTGATTGAGCCGATGCTGGCTGATCAGGAAATCGAACTGAATGAAATATTGCAGATTGGCTGGTACAATCTGCTCCTGCTCGGTCTGCTCTATCTGGCGCTGATGGCTTCCCTCACGGTGCTTTTTGAAACCATACTTGGACTGGGCTTTTGGCGTCTGGTAGCCCGGGGGGCTGTTATCGAGAACGCCGACAGCCTGAAAGGCATCCGCGCCAGTGGCGAAGAATCTCCGCTTGTCGGCGAAGGTCTGGCCGACGCACTCAACGTGGGGGGGTATTGATGCAACTTCTGGGCAAATATTACGACGGGCTGACAGCCAACCCCCGAACTGTCACCTGCTCTATTCAGGGAACAGAGGCATCAGGCTTTCTCGAAATTACGGACCTTGAACTGAACCACGAAGTGGCCCATTGGCCTCAGGGCAGTTTGTTTCCGGTGCCAGGCAAGAGTGGGGAATTGCGATTGGCTTCAACCAGTGCACCCGAGGGCGCACGCGTGGTTTTTTCTGACAGGGAAATTGCTGCACGGGCACGCGGAGAACTGCCCATGCTGGCCCGGCACAGACAAAAGCACACCAGACGGCAATTCAGGATTATCGGCCTGTCATCCATGGCAATAGCTTCGGTTGTTCTGGCCTATATTTACGGAATTCCTTTGCTTGCCGGCCAGGTTGTCGGCCTGATTCCCCCGGAAATGGAAACCCGCTTTGGCGAAAAAATTGTCGTTCAGATGGCTGATGCTCTTGAGGAAAGCGGGGGGCTCACATTGTGTGACCCCGATCCGGAAAGCTTGCCCAACAGGGCCATACAGCGTTTTACCGAGGCGGCGCTTGAGGGAACTTATGCCCCCTTTGATGTCAGCGTTCAGGTGGTGGCCAACAGCATTCCCAATGCGTTCGCTTTACCCGGGGGCCGGGCATTCTATTTTCAGGGCCTGCTCGACAAAACGGAAACTGCCGATGAGTTTGCCGGTGTCCTGGCCCATGAAATAGGGCATGTGGTGCATCGCGACGGGATGAAACAGCTCATCGCAACGGCGGGAACTGGCCTTCTGGTCGGTTTTGTGCTCGGCGATATTACCGGATTATCCGTTGCCGGAACTGTTGGCGCCGCCCTGATCAATACAAGCTTTTCGCGCGATGCGGAACGCGAGGCCGACCGTTTTTCCCTTGCAGTGGCCCAGCGGCGCGCTTTTGAACCCACCGGCCTTGCTGACCTGCTGGAGCGGATTTCAGATGACGATGCAAGCGCGCAAATTTTTGCCCTGCTTAGCACCCACCCTCTCACCCAGGAGCGACGGGCGGCGCTGGAAGAAATCAACCCCCTTGAAACTGCAGCCATTCCCGCCTTCAGCGAGGAGGAATGGCAAGCGATTAAATCCATGTGTTCAACTCGCGGAACCGGAAAAAGAAAAAACAAGGGTAGAGATCGCCGCTGAACCTATGCAGGTATGCACACTGATTTGGTCGCGCAGCGCCCGGGTCATTCAGTAGTTTTTGGAGTTTTTATGCGCATTCTCATTCGAACATCAAAACTGGCAATTTGGGCACGCAGGTTCGGCAGCTTTGCATTGCCGCTGATGGTTATACCTATCTGGATGCACCGCAATCAGATGCTGACCAGCGAAACCTTTCAGATAATTCTGGCGGTGGCCATCGGCTCAGCCCTGCTTGCCGTTATTTTTGGCCTTGGTGCCTATATCCGGTTGTGGCAGAGCGGAGACCGGGGCTGGGGCCGGGCGAGCACCGGGTTGTTTCTGGGCCTGCTCTGCCTGTCGCCTCTGGCTTATGGCGCAAGCCTTGCCCTGCGTTATCCCACAACAGCAGATGTTGCGACCGTGCAAAATCCGCCATTGCGCCTGATGGTCAAGCCGTCAACGGTTTCACCGGTTCCAGCTCCATCCCGCGAGGTAATGCTTGAAGCGTTTCCCAATGCCGTCAGCCGAACCTACCAGTTTGAAATCAAAGAGGTGTTTGAGCTGGTTGAAGAACTTGCAACATTGCGCGGATGGCAAATCCGGGCGCGCCGGGAGCCAGGTTCTGCAAGGGCTGAAGGCCGGATCAACGCCATGGCCATGACTTTTTTTGGCTGGCGGGACGAGGTTGTCGTGCGAGTGAGTGAGAGTGAAGGGGGGGCAAAGGTCGATATGCGCTCCACTTCACTGGTTGGTGTGCACGATCTGGGACGCAACGGCACCCGCATTGAAGCGTTTCTGCTTGAGCTTGATGAGATGGTTTCCGAATTGAATCGCAACCAGATTGTCAGTGCCGATCCTCATGAGGACACAACAACAACAAATTAGGGTGTTTTAGGCAAGGGGCACTATCGTCGTCCCGAACAAAGAGTGTCTGATGTTCAGGTGTCCCTGTTCTTCGAGTAACTCCAGATGCGCAACAACCGTAAGACGGGCCGCGATACGGGTTTTCAGGCCAACTTTTGGGTAGAGCCTGTCAACGACTTCACCTATTCTCGAAGCACCCGCCTTTACAGCATTAAGAATTTGCTGGTTCCTCATCAGCCGATGCTTTTTTAGGGCCCTGGCGATATTTGGCCCGTCGACTCCTTTGGCGTCTTGAGGGATTGAACCGCCATGCCCAGGAAGATAATGGGTCCAGGGTGCAGCAATGAGTTTCTCCAGAGAATTCAGATAATCCCGCATACTGCCGTCAGGGGTGGCGACCAGTGTTGAATTCCACCCCATCACATGGTCGCCGGAAAACAGGTAAGGTGTGCCAACCATACCAAAACTCAAATGGTTGGCGCAGTGCCCCGGCGTAACAATGACTTCAATTTCCATCGCACCTGATTTCAGAATGTCGCCATCGGCAAGCACACGGTCAGGGATGAGGTCCCAATCACAGGCCCCGTGCAGTTGATTGACTTCCAGCCAGCGTTTTGGGCGCGACAGGCGGTGTCTGCCGCCAAACCATAGTGGCGCCCTGCAGTCATCAGCCAGATTTTGTGCAAGCGCTGAATGGTCCCTGTGCGTGTGGGTGAGAACAACGGCAATAACTTTGCGCCCACCTATTTCCTCAAGGAGTGCTGCGCGATGGGTTTCATCGGCCGGGCCGGGGTCAATAACAAAGAGCTCATCCCTGCCCACAAGGTAGGAGTTGGTTCCGGCAAATGTATACGCACTGGCATTGGGCGCAGTCAGACGCACAATTCTAGGCGCGATTTCTACCGGCTCACCCGGCTTTGCATCAAACCGGGTATCAAATGGTGGCGAAGAATCTAACGGGGGCATTGCACAAACCCGGGACTGCGGAGTAGAAGACATCAGGAAAACAAATCGCGTTAACGTTTATTGACAGAAAGGCACCGCAATGGCGACCTCCCTTTTGAACACCAATGCGCCGCTGGCGACAGCTCATCTCCCAAAAGAAGGTGTAAAGCGCTGGGCCGCTTTACTCATGCTGGCGCTGGCTGGCTCGATAGTGCTCTGGGTTTCTGCAAAAACCAGCGTGCCGTTTTACCCGGTACCCATGACTTTGCAGACGCTGGTCATTCTGGTTATTGCCGCGGCCTATGGTTTCCGGCTCGGACTGGCGACCATTGCCCTTTACCTTCTGGAAGGCGCACTGGGGTTGCCGGTCTTTTCTTCGACGCCTGAACGCGGTATCGGGTTTGCCTATATGATGGGGCCAACCGCGGGTTATCTCCTTGGGTTTGTGGTGGCAACGGGGCTGGTGGGCTGGTTTGCCGAACGCGGCGCCGACAATTCCCCACTTAAGCTTTTTGTTGTGATGGCCGCAGCTGCAGCGTCAATTCTGGGTCTCGGTTTTGCCTATCTCGCAAGCATTATCGGTGCCGAGGCAGCGTGGAGCGTTGGCGTTCTGCCATTTCTGCTTGGTGATGCTGTCAAGGTGGCAATTGCAGCACTTCTGGTACCTGCCGCCGGACGTTTCCTCAGACGATAAACGTGATTCGGCAGTAAAGGAATAAAAAAGGCCGACCCGGAAGGGCCGGCTTTTGTTTGCCAGTCAAGCGTCAGCCGCTCTGCTCCTTTCAAAAGAGCAGGAAATTCAGCAAAGTGTCCCACAGAAGCTGATTATTGGTCGGAGTAGCAGGATTTGAACCTGCGACCCCCACGTTCCGAACATGGTACGCTACCAGACTGCGCTATACTCCGAGACCAATACAGGGTGATTATATAAAGGGATCGCTTGCCTCTTTCAAGCGTTCAAAGCTGTTCAATCTCTGTTGCCTGCCATAAACTTTCGGTGTAGGAGACGGGCCGGAATGGGGCGTGGCCAAGTGGTAAGGCACCGGTTTTTGGTATCGGCATTCGCAGGTTCGATCCCTGCCGCCCCAGCCATTCCCGAAGTGTAGGATTTTCAACTGCCGGATTGCCGCTTAAGCGCATCGCATTTTCCAGTTGACGCTGGCTTTTGGTGTGTTATGTATGCGCTACACTAATAGAGTGGTGCACATGAAAACGTGGAATGATACACAGCCTATTTTCATCCAGATCAGACAGATCATTATCGATCTGATCCTCAGAGGTGAAGGCAAAGATGATGAGGCGTTGCCTTCGGTACGCCAGATATCGGCGGAGCTTTCCGTAAACCCCTTGACCGTCACCAAGGCCTACCAGTCTCTGGTGGAGCTTGGCATAATTGAAAAGAGAAGAGGACTGGGAATGTTCCTGACCCCCAAAGCACGAGAGAAACTTCTGCGCCACGAACGAGAAAAGTTTCTCTCCGACGAATGGCCGCGCATTATTGCGCGGATCGAAACCCTGGGCTTGAGCGTTGACGATCTTGTTTCTGAAGTGAAGGGAGGAAAGCCCGATGCCGGAAAATGAAAATATCGTTGAAGTAAAGGGTTTGAGCAAAAAATTCGGGGCAACGGAGGTGTTGCATGAGATTGATTTTTTAATACCTCAGGGGCGAATTTATGGTCTCATTGGCCATAACGGAGCGGGAAAAACGACAGCAATCAATGCACTTCTTGGCCTTACAGACTATCAGGGCTCTGTGCGTGTTCTTGGCCTTGAGCCCTATCAGAACCGGGCTGAACTGATGCGCAATGTGGCTTTTATCTCTGATGTTGCAAGCCTGCCAAGGTTTTTGAAGGTTTCTCAGCTACTGGATTTGCTTGAGGGCATCCACCCTAATTTTTCTCAAAGCAAGGCGCTCGAACTTCTGGAGGGCACCGATATACGCCTTGGGGCGACTATAAAGGCACTATCAAAGGGCATGCTCGCCCAACTGCATCTGGCAATTGTGATGGCAATTGATGCCAAACTTCTGGTGCTGGATGAACCGACTCTTGGTCTGGATATCACTTTTCGCAAGAAGTTCTATCGCCGTCTGCTCGAAGATTATATGAACGAGGGTCGTTCAATATTGATTACCACTCATCAGGTGGACGAGATTGAGTTTCTGCTCTCAGATCTGATTTTTATCCGAGAGGGAAAAATTGTTCTGGACGCCAGCATGCAGGATATTGCCCGGCGCTACATTCAGGTTTCAGTGAGGGAAGAGAAACTTAATGACGCCAAAGAACAAAAACCGATCTACACGGCCAGAGTTCTGGGCCAGAGCATCATGATTTTTGACGGCCTGCCCGAAGATGAGGCAAGCGAATTGGGCACAACGGCCCCCCCCTCGGTCAGTGACCTGTTTGTCGCTCTCATGGAACGAGAGCCAGCCGGAACTGGAGCAGTGCAATGAGCGCCGTTATGAGCCTTCTCAAAAAGGAATATATCGAACACAAGGCGGCGTTTCTCTATGTGCCCGGCATTCTGATTTTTCTGCTTCTGCTCGCTTTTTCCACTGCCGTATGGCGCAACAGCGCAAACCTTCACCTGGTGAACGGTGTCACTGAGATGGGATTGCCCCAGAGCGGCATCGACATATTTAACGGCATTTTTGCCGTCTCCATTCTGGGCTGGACGGGGTACCTCACGCTGATGCTGTTTTTCTATTTCGCCAGCAGCTTCAGTTCTGATCGGAAAAATAATAGCCTGCTGTTCTGGAAGTCGCTGCCCGTTTCTGACCTGAACATTATGGGAAGCAAAACGCTGGCGGGACTGACGGTTTTTCCACTCATCATTTTGATCTGGTCATTTGTTGGCGCACTGGCCGGGTTCCTTGCTCTCAGCCTTGCTTCCCTCGTCAGCCCCGTGATTGGCCAGCTCAATTCCGGAACCAATTTCTGGACAACCATTAATATTGAGATATCGGCACTGGTATTCATGGTGGTCACGCTTCTGTGGTATCTGCCCCTGTTTGCCTTTGTTGGCTTTCTGGGCACGCTGATGCGCTCCTGGGCTGTGCCTGCCTTTATTCTGATACTGGCAATGATATCGGGCCTTGAGGCAATTGTTGTTTTTGGAGATGATGGCCCGATTTCAAGATTGCTGGAACAGCGCTTCAATGCACCATTCAAGTCTCTTGAGGGTGTGTCGCCCGGTGCCGGGAATATGATGCCTGACGGTATTCATTCAATTGTCTCGGTCGGTAACTTCGTGCCCGCCTATCTGGCTCAGGTCGATTGGCTGGGCATGGTGCTCGGATGGTTTGTTGCCGGAGTATTTGTCTATCTGGCCAGCGAATATCGCCGTCGACGGTTGGCAGCCTGAGAGTTCTTCTTTCCTGAAAAAAGTGAACTGGCGGGCTGCGGCCCGCCTTTTTTTGCCGCCCGAATGCATTTGCCGATGAACGTTTTCTGAACACAGGTCTCAGCATCGGTTCAATCTCCCACATCTACAAGAGGGTCAGAATTTGAACACCAACCGGGATTTATCAAAATGAACAGCGCCCTGAAAAACCTGATTGTTGCCGCCTCCGCCGGATTTGTCATCGTTGCCGCCGCGGCATTTGCAGTTACCCCGGCAATGGCCGCCGGAAGCGCCGGATATGACGTAGGCATTGTCGGCAAGGTGGTTGGGGTTGAATGGTGGGATACGCTCAATGTGCGCCTCTGGCCCGCCTCATACTCGCAGAAAATCGGCGAGCTGGCACCCGATACAATGGTTTACGTGGAACGCTGCATCAAGGTCGAGCATTCCTCGGACTGGTGCAAGGTTGGCCGTGACACGACTTATGGCTGGGTAAATTCCCGTTATCTCGCCCCCGTTCAATAGACTTTGAATTTCTGCCTGGCGACCTCCAACAGCCATTGACTTTACCCCGTTTTTGTTTTCCCTCGGCAGGTAAAACAAAGCGGGGATTTTTTTGATGGAAGCAAATCCGGTTCTGGCGGAAATGATGCGGGGAAACTGGGTTGAAAACCGGCACCGGGGCGCTTTTTGCGTGGTTGATGCCTCCGGCAACATCATAACCGCAGCCGGTGATGTTGAACGGGAGATTTTTCCGCGCTCGGCAATAAAATCCATGCAGGCGCTGGCTTTGTTCCGTTCCGGCGCGGTAAAAAAGTTTGGCCTTGAATCCCAATCCATTGCCATTGCCTGCGCCTCCCATCTGGGGGAGCCCCTCCACATTGAAGCTGTGCGCACGATGCTGGAAAAAATCGGCTGTTCGGAAGCTGACCTTGAATGTGGCATCCATCCCCCCTCCCACCGGGCAACAAGAAACCGCATGCGCGACGCAGGAATTGCCCCTGGCGTAATTCACAATAACTGTTCGGGAAAACATGCCGGCATGCTGGCGGTGGCGCGGGCGCTCGGAGCGCCGGTCAAAGGCTATACTGAACGCGACCACCTGGTGCAAAAGCTGGTACGCGCTTGCGTTGAGGACTTGATTGGGGACACTCTGACAACGGATAAATGTGGCACGGACGGGTGTTCCATTCCCACCTGGGCCGCTCCCTTGCATTCCATTGCCAAGGGATTTGCAACCATGAGCACCAGCTCCGGGATGGTGCCTGAAGACAAAAACGCATTAGGGGAAATCCTCGAAGCTGCCACAAGCCACCCGTTTCTGGTGGGGGGGAGCGGGGCCTTTGATACCGAAGCCATGGAACTGTTCAAAAACCGCCTGATGAGCAAGGGCGGTGCGGAAGGCGTTTTTTGTGGCGCAATTGTCGAGCGCGGCTGGGGTTACGCGTTGAAATGCGATGACGGCAACATGGCTGCCGCCGAAACCATGGTCGCAGCATTGCTGCTCGGGATTACCGAACCGGATGAAAAGCAGCGCGCATTTCTGGAAGGCAGGCGGAAAAACCCCATTCGCAACTGGCGCAAATTTGAAGTGGGAACGGTTTCTGCAACCAAAGCCGCAAAGCCAAAAATTCAGGACTGAACCACACTATTGTTGCTGAGCATGATGTGGGGAAAGCGCTCGGCGTCCGCCACAAGGTCGGTGCTGATGATATCTCGCCAGGCCAGGCCGGCAAGCGCCGCAAGTTCCGCCTCGGCAATCAGATTGTTTGAAATCTTGGCCGCACCGGCCCCTTCTGCAACGCTGACACCAATTCCCACCAGCGTTTTGCGGACAACATTGTTGGAAACCAGCACATTGCGCAGAAACGGTCCCCATCCGGCACAAATGCCGATGCCGGGCACATTTTCCACCACATTGCCGCTGACTGCGGCGTCAGCTTCGGCAAAAATGCCCATGGGTCGGGTTCTGGGGTTGGTGGGCGAAAACGGCAGAATATTGCGCACAATATTGCCCGAGCACACCGCCAGACGCCCCCCGTCGTTGAAATTGGTCATCGAGATGCCCCGGGCCGCGCCATCAATGATATTGTTGCTGATGATGGAGCCGGAAAAGGCAAATTCGGAAAAAATGGCCACCTCCGAGGAGTTGATGCACTGGTTGCCCGAAATAATCGTATCGTTGGTGGCGTTGGCCCGCACGGCTGAAAAAGCACAATCCTCAATCACATTGTCCGAGACGATGACCCGATCAGCCCGGAAGATGTTCACGCCGTTGCCGTTTTGCCCGTCCCCCTCATCAGAACCGATGCCTGAAATCCGGTTGTTGACAACGATGGTGCCATCGGCACCGCTTTCGCTGCGCCAGACCCTGATACCTCCATTACCACAGGCGGAAATGACATTGTCGCGCAAAAATATGCCAACACTGTTTTGCAGGTGGATGGCTGATTGTTGGCAGGTACTGATTTCGCAAGCCTCAATGGCTCCCGAGCATGCGCCCAGATAAAGGCCATTGTTGTTTGTATTGTTTATTGTGCAACTCTTGATGCTGAGCGATGCGCAGTCCTCAAAGGCAAGGAGTGCATCCCGGCGGTTTTCGCCAAGCCCCCTTCCGTTAAAAGTCAGCCCTTCCAGAATGATATTGGATTGGTCTCGTGCACCCATGAGTACCGTTCCATCAGCTGTCTCTAGAATCGTTCCTCCGGCAACGCCTGAAATGGTGAAATTCGAGGGCAATTCGATGCCTGAAACCCGATAGCGCCCGGCGGGCAGGAACAGGGGCGCTCCTGCCTCGACGGCCTTTCGTATGGCGGCGCGCAGTGTTTCGGACTGTTCAGAACCAAGGTTGGGCACAAGGCCCAGTTCAACGCCGTTGAGCGCAAAAGGGCTGTTTTGTGCCAATACTGTTCCCGAAAGGCTCGCTGAGGCCATTGCCAGCCCGGCAATCATGCTGCGGCGTTTGAGTTTCATCACATCAACCCGGAATTAGTTCCCATCCGCCTGACTATAGCCCAGGGGGCTATTGGGAAGCCACCAGACTTGGCGGAACTGGTAAACTGGCAAAGTCCGGCCGGTTACAGAGCCAGAGAGAAAATTTCAGAGCTTGCGGAAACGAACAGCGGTTCCGGTAGCTGTGACCATAATCATCGCCCCGCGCCCGCCAATGGTTTCATAGTCGAAGGTAATACCCACCACCCCGTCCGCACCCAGCAGTTGCGCCCGGTCCATCACCTCGGAAATGGTGCTCTCGCGCGCTTTGCCCAACACCTCCTCATAGGTGCCTGAGCGCCCCCCCACATAGTCGGTTACGGTCGCCATCACATCGCGCACAATGTTGGCCCCCGAGATGGTTTCCCCGGTGACGATCCCCAGATAATCGGTGATTTCAAATCCCTGCAGTGTATCCGTGGTGCTGACAATCATGGCGTTGTGTCCCCTGTCTCCTGAGCCCGAACCTTCCATATAGGAATGCCCAGCACCGGTGCCAAGCTCTTTTGAGGGGTATGGGGCATATGCCAACCATCCCGGTTTATTGGTCTTGTGGCCGCGGGCAAGCCAAAGCTATAAGGCTTGGAATGACCTTGGAGCGTACCACCTATGCTGATTGACGATTATATCTATCTGGGAACGAGTACTGATCCCGAATATCTCGCCCTGAAATACGCCAACCGCCACGGGCTGATTACCGGGGCAACGGGCACCGGAAAAACCGTCAGCCTGCAAATACTGGCCGAAGGCTTTTCGAACGCCGGAGTTCCGGTTTTTTGCGCTGATGTCAAGGGCGACCTGTCCGGCATAGCAGTTGCGGGAGAACCCAGGGATTTTCTCGCCAGACGTGCTTCGGACATCGGTTTTGACGACTATGAGTTCGACAGTTTCCCCACCATTTTCTGGGACCTGTTCGGCCGCCAGGGACATCCCATCCGCACCACGGTTTCAGAGATGGGCCCATTGCTGTTTGCCCGCATGCTCGACCTGAACGACACCCAGGAAGGCGTTCTCAATATCGCTTTCAAGGTCGCCGACGACGAAGGACTGTTGCTGCTCGACCTCAAAGACCTGCGTGCGCTTCTCATTGAAATCGGTAATAACGCCAAGGCCATTTCAATGACTTACGGCAACGTGTCCAGCGCCTCGATAGGGGCGATACAGCGCGGGCTGCTGGTGCTTGAGCAGCAAAGTGGCGACCTGTTTTTTGGCGAGCGTGCCCTTGATATCAAGGACCTGATGCGCACCGACAGTGACGGGCGCGGCTATATTTCCGTTCTGGCGGCAGATGAGTTGATGATGTCACCGCGGCTTTATTCGACCTTTTTGTTGTGGCTGCTTTCGGAATTGTTCGAGGAGTTGCCCGAAGTCGGCAACCCGGACAAACCCAAATTGGTGTTTTTCTTTGATGAGGCACATCTGTTGTTTGACGAAGCGCCCAAGATATTGCTGCAAAAGGTCGAGCAGGTGGTCAAGCTGGTGCGTTCCAAGGGCGTGGGCGTCTATTTTGTGACGCAGAACCCCGCCGATATGCCCGACGCAGTGCTGGCCCAGTTGGGCAATCGTGTGCAACACGCGCTCCGCGCCTATACGCCAAGAGAGCAAAAGGCAGTGCGCGCCGCTGCGGAAACCTTCCGGCCCAACCCCGATTTTGACACCAAAGAAGTCATCACCCAGTTGGGGGTGGGCGAAGCGCTGGTTTCCACCCTGGAATCAAAGGGCGTGCCTTCCGTTGTCGGGCGCACCATGATGCGCCCCCCTTCGTCGCGCCTTGGCCCCATTTTGCCCGCAGAGCGCAGAAAAGTGATTGCGCAAAGTCCGATAAGCGGTCTTTACGATGAAGTTATCGACCGGGACTCAGCTTTTGAAGTGCTCAAACGGCGCACCGAGGTCAACAGGGCAGAAGAAGAAAAGGTTCGACCCGCACCAGGTAGCAATCGTTCCTCCAGTCGCCAGTCGGTGACCGAAACCGCAGCCAAGCAGCTTGCCCGCACCCTGGCCCGCGAATTGGGCAATTCACTGGTCCGGGGCATTCTGGGCAGTCTCAGGCGGGGCCGATGAGCAATTTCAAGCAGCTTACACTGGCCATTTTTGCCTCTGACAAGGGGCCGGGGGATGCGGGGCGCTCCTCTCTGATGTCCCAGACCGGCGCATTGCTGGCCAAGAAGGGGGCAAAACTGATTTGTCTGGCCCAGGATGGGCAAATGCCCCTGCCGGTAATTACCAGCGCCCGCGCCGCCGGTGGCGGTGTGGCGCTGATTGCCGATGACAGTTTCGTTATTCCCAAGGCGCTGGGGGATATTTCTGTTGAACGCATTGCTGAAAAAAAGGACCGCCTGAACCGGTTGGCTGAGATGGCCGATTGTTTTGTCGGGCTTCCCGGCTCACTGGCATCGGCCACCAGTCTTTATTTTACAGTTGCAGAACTGGGTGCCAGCAAGCCCGTCGTTTTGTTGAACCACAACAACGCCTTTGAGATTATTCGTGGAATTTCCGTTGACGTATTTGCACACAGCTTCCCCAAGGCCCACAAATCTGTGCAGTTCGCTGAAACGGTCGAGGATGTATGGACGAAAGTTGCCCGTCTTACGGCATAAGAGAGCTTATGCGGGGTGCAGGCTGTCGCCGCTTCTCTGGTCCGGATTGTTGGAAGTACCAAAAAGCGGGATGACATTTCCTGAATAGGCAACAGTGTCTTTGGAGGGGTGGGAGCAAGAGGCGTGCGGTGTGCGCCAGTTCGCGCTGGTTTGGCTCTCCCCAGTTTCGAGCCGGGCCACAACGCGCTCTTTGAGAAACAGCGGCGACATGGGCTTGATTATGACTTCGTCCACTCCTGCAAACCGACAACTCAGCTTGACTTCCCTATCCATATGGTCGCTCAGCACGATCAGTTGATAGCGGCGGCGAGGAAGGGTTTTGCGCAACATGGCTACAAGGCCAGGGGCGGTTCTGTTTTCAAGCTTGTAATCTGACACAATAAGATCAACGGGTAATATCCGCATGTGGGAAACGAGCGAGTCAATCCCTTTGAATTGCTGGGTGCGCAGGGCCTCTTCACGACCCAGCACCATGGAGATTATCGAGCTCAGGGCCGGGCTTGAAGTAATCACCGCAACGGACTTCTTTTGAGAAACCACCTCGTGCCTCCTTATGGTTAACAAAGTGTTAACACACAGGGACGACAGCGAGAAGGGTTTCAAATCAGATATTGGCTCAGTTTATTCAAAAAAATCCGACCATCGATGATGGCCGGATATTCTGGCTGGTTAGATTCAACAGCAGGTCAGGAAGCGGCTTCAAAAAGCTCCGCCACATATTCCCAGTTGACCATATTGTCGAAAAAGGCTTCCAGATATTTGGGCCGGGCATTGCGATAATCAATATAGTAGGAATGCTCCCATACATCGACACCCAGAAGCGGAACACCACCATGGACCAGCGGGTTTTCCCCATTTGGCGTCTTGGTGACTTCCAGCTTGCCGCCCTTGAGGGTAAGCCATGCCCAGCCCGAGCCGAACTGAGTTGTGCCTGCGGCAATGAAAGCGTCGCGGAATGCGGCAACACTGCCCAGATCGGCATTGATCTTTGCTTCAAGATTGCCCGGAATGGCACCGCCACCGTTGGGCTTCATCCAGTTCCAGAAATGCAGATGGTTATAATGCTGGGCTGCATTGTTGAACAGGCCGGCATTTTTGCCAAACGAGCCGATGACAACATCCTCAAGGCTTTTTCCTTCGAGGCCAGATCCCTCCAGCAGTTTGTTGCCATTGGTCACATAGGCCTGATGGTGCTTGTCGTGATGGTATTCAAAGGTTTCCGCTGACATGAACGGGTCAAGCGCGTCATAGGCATAGGGCAGGTCGGGAAGTTCAAAAGCCATTTTGGCCTCCTAAAATGTTGGAACAATCACGCTGGAAATTCGTGCTGGTCATTTTTGTCTTCAGTTTATTGTGTCAGGTGCGACAATCAGTCAAGGCCTTCAAATTTTTTGTTATTGGCGGCCCAAAGGGCAAACGCCTGAGTTAAAGCGGTTTCCTTGATCCTTTCAAATCGACCGGTCGCGCCGCCATGCCCTGCTTCCATGTTGGTTTTGAGAAACAGCGGCTGGGTATCGGTTTTAGTGGCGCGTAGCCGGGCCACCCATTTTGCCGGTTCCCAATAGGTCACGCGGGGGTCTGTCAAGCCAGCCAGCACCAGCATGGGGGCATAGTCCTGAGCCTGAACATTGTCATAAGGGGAGTAGGAGAGGATACGTTCATAATCCTCTTTTGAGGCGATGGGGTTGCCCCATTCGGGCCATTCGGGCGGGGTCAGTGGCAGCGTGTCGTCGAGCATGGTCGTGAGCACGTCGACGAAGGGCACCTGCGCAATGATACCTGCAAACAGGTCAGGGCGCATATTGGCAATTGCGCCCATCAGCATGCCTCCCGCAGACCCCCCTTGTGCCACGATTTTGCCCCTTGAGGTGAACTGCTCTGCGATGAGGTGTTCTGCGGCGGCAATGAAGTCGGTGAAGGTATTCGTTTTGTGTTCGCGCCGTCCCTTGGCGTACCAGCCGTAACCTTTGTCCTTGCCGCCGCGCACATGGGCGATGGCATGAACAAAACCCCTGTCCACCAGTGACAGATTGGCAACGGAAAAATTCGCCGGCATGGAAATGCCATAGGCCCCGTAGCCATAGAGAAGGCAGGGGGCCGAGCCATCCAGCTTGGTGTTCTTGTGGTAGAGCAGGGTGAGGGGGATTTTTTCCCCGTCTGCCGCCTCGGCAAAAACACGACGGGTCACATAGTCTTGCGGCTTGTGGCCGGAAGGCACTTTTTGCTCCTTGCGCAAGGTGCGCGTCCCGGTTTCAAGATTATAGTCGAATACCCGCGAAGGCGTGGTGGGCGAAGAATAGGTGAAACGAATGTCGCTGGTATCAAATTCATAACCCGCTGAAACGCCCAGGCTATAGGCTTCCTCCTCAAAGGCGATTTCAGACTCACTGGCGTTTGTAAGATTGCGTATGATTATGCGCGGCAAACCTTCGGCACGCTCGAGCCGGACAAGATGATTTTTGATCACAAAACTCGTAAGAATGAGAGTGCCGGGCCGGTGGGGTACGATATCCTGCCAGTTTTCCGCGCCCGGAGATGAAATGTCAGCGGTGACGATTTTGAAATCCTCTGCCCCATTGTCATTGGTCAGGATAAAGAGTGTGCCCTCCCGCTCGTCAACGCTGTATTCGCGCCCGACCTTGCGCCCGGCGACCAGCATCGGAACACCGTTGGTTTGCGCATCAATCAAATGGGCCTCAGAGGTCTGATGATCGCCTGCACTAATGACAACAAACTTCCCCGACAATGTCTTGCTGACATTAACGAAAAACCCCGGATCCGCTTCGGTGTAAACAATTTCGTCTTCAGATTGCGAAGTGCCCATTGCATGGCGGCGCACCTGGTAGGGGCGGTGATTTTCATCCAGTTCCACATAATAGAGGCTTTTGCTGTCGGCCGACCATACAGTGCCGCCAGCGGACTTTTCGATTGTGTCGGTGATGTCCTTTCCTGTCTCAAGGTCTCGCACCTTGATGGTGTAATATTCTGATCCATTGCGATCGGCGGCCCAGGCCAAAAAACGATGGGAGGGGTCATGGATGGCCCCGGCAAACCCGAAATAGCTCTCCCCCGCCTCCACATTGCAGTCGAGCAGAACCTGCTCATCTTTTCCGCTGCGCATTGTGCGCACCAGCAGGGGATATTGTCTGCCCGTTTCCATGCGTGAGAAATAGGCAAAATCTCCATCCGGGGTGGGAACTGAGGAATCATCTTCCTTGATGCGCCCGCGAATTTCCCTGTAGATTTTCTCCCGTAAGTCGGCGGTTTTATCGCTGAACACTTCGGTGAAATAGCGGTTTTCCGCTTCCAGGTAGGCGCGGATTTCAGAATCCAGAACTTCAGGGTCCCGCATGACCTCCTGCCAGTTGGCGGCCCTCAGCCAGTGATAGGGATCATTCCGGCTGACACCGTGATTGACGGCAGTATGTTGTTTTTTTTCGGCGACCGGCGGGGCAGGTTTGGACATGGAAAGCTCGATTATTGTTTGTGCGGGGTCTGGCGACGGAGGATTATTCTTCAGGGGTGAATTTGAGGGCGGTGCCGTTCATGCAGTAGCGCAGCCCGGTGGGTTTCGGGCCGTCCTTGAATACATGACCCAGGTGCGCTTCACATCCTGCACACCGGATTTCAGTACGGCGCATGAACAAGGATCCATCTGCATGAGCACTTATTGCTTCTTCCGAGGCAGGTTTGAAAAAACTGGGCCAGCCGGAACCGGAATCATACTTTGCTTCCGACGAAAACAGAAGAGCGCCACAACAGACGCAGGAATAGGTACCATTGCGTTTTTCCTGATTCAGCGGGTTCGACCATGCCGGCTCGGTACCGTGTTTTCTGGTTATACGAAACTGTTCGTCACTCAGTTGTGTCCGCCAGTCATCGTTTGATTTTAATGTCTTTGTCATCGCCTCTCTCCAGTTCCCGGGGAATGATTGTTATCATATAGGTGCCACGCTTGGCTGTTGCGACAGTTTAATGGTTTTTGTGAGTATAGATTGCTGTGGTAACTGCTCCAAAACAGGGTCACTTCGACTTGCTCTGCGCTGGTGAGGCGTTACATTAGTCCCATGATTCGAGGCGCATTATTTTGCGCCTCAAACGCGCGAAAACAAAGAGGTTGCTTTTGAGCTCCGATCTGGATGTTGGATTTAGCCTTGTCGCGCTAGCACCGTTTTTTGCCGCCGCTCTGGCGCCGTTGCTGTTTCGTTTCACCCAAGGCTACACCGGCTGGCTGCTCGCAATTATTCCCGCTTCCATCTTCATATACCTGCTCTCCTTCGTTGAAGCGATGGCCGACAAGCAGCTCATTTCAGCGGGGTTTGACTGGATTCCGGCCTATGGGCTGAGGTTTTCCTTCTTTATCGACGGGTTGAGCCTGACCTTTGCCCTTTTGATTTCAGGCATTGGCACATTCATAATTCTTTATTCCGGTGCCTATCTGAAGGGCCATCCGCATCAGGGGCGCTTTCTGGCATTCATGATGATGTTCATGGGCTCAATGCTTGGGCTTGTTCTGGCTGACGGTCTGATCACGCTGTTCGTATTCTGGGAGCTGACCGCGATCACCTCGTTTTTGCTTATCGGGTTTGACCATGTGCGCCAGGCCTCCAGACGCGCCGCTATTCAGGCACTGGTGATTACGGGCGGGGGGGGACTGTTTTTGCTGGCGGGTCTGCTGCTGCTTCATCAGATGACCGACCTCTGGGAACTTTCCTCGATATTTGAATATGGCCCTGCCATCAGGGAACAGGCGATTTATCCTGTTCTTCTGGGTCTGATACTGATTGGCGCATTTACAAAATCGGCGCAATTCCCCTTCCACTTCTGGCTGCCCAATGCCATGGAGGCGCCAACTCCGGTTTCCGCCTATCTGCACTCGGCAACAATGGTAAAAGCGGGCGTCTATCTGCTGGCGCGTTTTTCCCCAATTCTTGGGGGCACCGTTGAATGGAGCGTGGTTCTGACAGTGGTGGGCTCTGTCACGCTTTTGTGGGGCGCAACAACAGCGCTCAGGCAGTCAGACCTCAAGCAGATGCTGGCGCAAACGACTGTCGCTTCCCTTGGTTTGCTGGTTGTGTTGATCGGTATTGGAACTGAAAAAGCCATTCTGGCAGCGGTCCTCTATCTTGTCGGGCATGCTTTTTACAAGGGTGCGTTCTTTATGATTGCCGGAGGCATCGATCATGCCACGGGAACCCGGGACATTACCGCTCTTGGCGGCTTGTGGCGTACCATGCCGGTTACGTTTGTTGCCGCGGTCGTTGCTGCCGCCGGAATGGCGGGGCTTCCGCTGACTGTTGCATTTTTTGCCAAAGAGGAAATGTACGCAATTTTAACCTTCAAGGGCACTTGGGGCGGCCTGTTTTTGGCTAATCTCAGCCTGGTGATTGTCATGGTGCTGGGTAATGCCATGATGATGGCCGTTGGACTGGCCATCCTGTTCAAGGCTTTTTTCGGGGAAATAAAACCCACCCCGCTCAAACCTCATGAGGGGAGTTTTTCTTTATGGGCAGGAGCACTGGTTCTGGGTGTGTTTTCTGTGTGGGCGGGAACTCAACTGGGATATTTTTCACAAAATATTCTGGAACCTGCGGCCTCCTCGATTTACAATTTCGAGGTTGAAAGCAAACTTTATTATGCTTTCAAGATGCTCACAACCACGCCGTTTATCATCTCAGCCCTTACCTGGGTTCTGGGTGTGTTCATTTACCTGAATATTGACGCTATCCGTACCTGGCTGCGCGAGTTTGCCCGCGACCTGGGGTGGTCGTTTGATGCCGGGTTTGACTGGCTGATGTTCGGGCTGATCGGTTTTTCCGACAGGATAACGCGGCTCTGGCACCATGGGCGCCTTGAGCTTTACCTGGTGGTTGTTTTTGTGGCTTTTGCCGCCGCCCTGCTTATTCCCATGTGGGGGACCTTCGCCCTGCCCGCCATGAGTGATGTCAAAACGATGACCTTTTACGAATGGGCTGTGTTTGTGATTGCAATGATCGGGCTTGTGGCGGTCGTGGTTGCAAAGACACGTTTGATGGCGATCGTTTCACTGGGTATACAGGGTTTTGCCGTTGCCATGTTTTTCATATTGTTCGGTGCCCCCGATCTTGGGTTTACCCAGTTCATGGTTGAGACCCTGACAGTTGTTATTCTGGCCCTGGTCATGACCCGGTTGCATCTGGATCAGCGGGACAGTCGCATGCCTCTGGATCTCTTGCGCGATGGTGGTCTGGCCCTGGTCAGCGGTGTGGGGGTCACGTTGCTTATGATTACAATTCTGCAAACACCCCTTGACCTGCGTCTGTCCGAATTGTTTGCACAAACGAGCGTGCCCCTTGCCCACGGGAGTAATATCGTCAACGTGATTTTGGTTGATTATCGTGGTCTGGATACGCTTGGAGAGATTGCCGTGGTTATGACAACCGGTGTTGCCATCCTCGCCCTGATCCGAATTCGGGGTGGCGGGCCACAAACCGGTGTGGGTGCAAAAAAACCGCAGCGCGGCAAAAGCAGAGCCAAAAAGAAAACCGCGGCCTCCAGACAGGCAAAAACCTCCCGTCGCGCCTCGGCAGCAAAGGCGTCCGCATGAGAACTGTAATATTCAAAACCATTGCGCCTGCGCTAACCGCCATCATGGTGGTGTTTTCAGTATTTGTGCTTCTGCGGGGACATAATGAACCGGGCGGGGGCTTTATCGGCGGATTGATCGCTGCGTCCGCAGTGGCGATTTACGGTATTGCCGTTGGTGTCGAAGAAGTGCGCCGGGCCATGCGTGTTGATCCGATTTCGGTTGCGGGATTTGGCGTTTTCATCGCCGCGTTTGCCGGGTTGCTGTCGCTGGGGCAGTCGGTTCCCTATCTCACCGGATTGTGGGCCTATTTCGAGATCGGGGGCAGTAAAATCACCGTTTCAACGCCGCTGGTTTTTGATGTCGGTGTGTATCTGGCCGTGGTCGGCACCATCTCGGCGATTGCGCTGGCTCTTGAGGAAGACGAGGAAGGCAAATGACCGAGTTTTTGATGGCCCCGTTTGTTGGAGCTTTTTTTGCCGCTGCCATATATTTGATATTATCGCGCTCGGTTATCCGCATGCTCCTGGGAATTACTATATTGGGCAACGGGGTTAACCTGCTGATTTTTATCATGGGTCGGGTGTCTCCCGAGGTGCCACCCATTGTTCCGGCCGGCGCCCTCAGACCGTCCGAGCTGGCCGCAAACCCGTTGCCTCAGGCATTGATTCTTACTGCCATTGTGATTGGGTTTGCGCTGTTCACATTTCTGCTCGTTTTGGGCTACCGCGCCTATCAGGAGCTGGATGCCGACAATACCGATAACATGCGTCTCGCGGAGCCAAAAAATGCGCCGCGCCCGCCGATGAGCTACTAGGCAGGCTTGGGAATGGAAACCTCACACAACCTTTCGGATTCACCAGGTGAGTTGCCGGCCGCCATGCTTGAAACGGCAACCGCTGCCGGAGACTGGATACTCATTCTTCCGGTTATAATTGCTTTGATGGCTGGAGCACTTCTGCTGGTCCTGAGACACTCCAGAGGCTACCAGTCAGGTTTTGCCATTCTGGCGGTGCTGGCCATCATTATTGTTGAAATTGATTTGTTCTGGAGAGTTCTGGAAACCGGCCCGCTGGCCATGACCATGGGCAATTGGCTGCCCCCCTTCGGTATTACCTTTGTCGCCGATCTTATGGGTGCAGGCTTTGCCCTGGCCGCCTCTGTCGTGACCCTTGTTGTGCTGGTCTTTTTCCAGGCTGAGATCGTCCCTCGTGAACAACGCCATGGATTTTATCCGCTGGTACTGCTTCTGCTGGCCGGGGTTACCGGTGCGTTTCTGACGGGTGATCTGTTCAATCTCTACGTCTGGTTTGAGGTGATGTTGATTTCATCCTTTGGTCTGATGATTATCGGGGGGCGCAAAATCCAACTCGATGGTGCGGTGAAATACGGGTTTTTGAACTTTCTTGCCACTACATTTTTTCTTGTAGGCCTTGGTTATATTTATGGGCTCACCGGCACGCTGAATATGGCCGATATCTCGCTTGTGGTGCCTGCCGCGGACGCCGGAGCAATGACCGCCATAGCAGCATTGTTTCTCCTTGCTTTTGGCATGAAGGCGGCCGCCTTTCCGGTGAACGCCTGGCTTCCCGCTTCCTATCACACGCCCGACGCTGCTGTTTCCGCACTGTTTGCGGGCTTGCTTACCAAAGTGGGGGTCTATGCACTGTTGCGCATTATGATTGCCTTGCTCCCCGCATCGCGCGACATACTCGACCCGGTTCTGACGGCAATTGCTGTATCAACTTTGTTGATTGCGCCTCTGGGTGCACTGGCACAGACAAATCTGCGCCGCGCTTTGGGGTTTCTGGTCATAGGTGGAATTGGCGCCGTGTTTGCGGGCATGGCCCTGCCCACAATAGTCGGGGTGGCTGGAGCAATTTTTTATGCATTTCATTCGATATTGACCATGTCAGCTCTCTATCTGGTTGCGGGCTTGATTGAACGTGTAACCCAGGCCACTGACACCAGACATATGGGAGGCGTTTATGCGGCCAGTTCTCCCATTTCAATCATGTTTCTGATTTTGATTTTCGGGGCCGCCGGCCTTCCTCCATTTCTTGGTTTCTGGCCAAAATTACTCCTTGCGCAGGGGGCTATTGAAAATTCCGACTGGCTGATATTATTTGCAGTTCTTGCCAATTCAATTCTCACTTCGATTGCAGGAACGCGGCTGTGGGCGCATATTTTCTGGCGCCCCGGCCGGGAGGGGAAATTCTCAGAACAGAAAAATGACCAGTTGCGCCGCTTAAGCCCTCTCGAAAAATGGGCGGCACAAGGTTCCGCTATCGCTTTGGTCGGAATCATCGTTTTGGTCGGTCTGTTCCCCAACCTTGTGTTCACCAGTGCGGGAATTTCAGCGCAGGATTTACTCAGCACGCAGAGATATATTGATGCGGTTGGAATTGAGGTGACACCATGAACTTTGCCACCCTTACAGTAATTCTGGCTCTGGTCTGGGCAGCTATTACCGGGAATTTCTCGGTTTTGAACCTGCTGCTTGGAGCAGCGATCAGTGTTGCGGCCCTCTGGTTTGTGCGTGAGCGGGTCACAACACCAACTTTTTTCAAGAAGTTCCGCCGGGTGCTGGCTCTTATTCTTATATTCTTTTATGAACTGGCACACAGTGCGACCCGTGTTGCTCTGCTCATCATGTCGCCGAACCTCAAGAAGAGGCTCAAGCCCGGCATTATTGCCTTTCCGCTTACAGCAAAGAGCGATGTTGAAATAACGCTTCTGGCCAACCTCATCACCCTAACACCGGGAACCCTGAGTGTTGATGTTTCCGCCGATCGAAAATTTATTTTTGTTCATGCCATGGAGGTGCCCGACAAGAAGGCGCTCATCCGGGATATCGCTACCGGCTTTGAAATCAAGATTATCGAGGTGTTCAAATGAGCGGAACAGCTTTCCTTAACCTGACGGTTACGATCTCACTTGGGATACTCAGCCTGGCTTTTGTACTTACCATCGTTCGGATTTTGCGGGGTCCCACTCTGCCGGACCGGATTTTGGGGCTGGACATGCTGGTGTCTATCGGCATCGGATACATCTGTGTAATTGCTATTAAAACCAGTTTTTTCCTTTATCTGGATGTTGCCATTTCTCTGGGCCTGGTTGGTTTTCTGGCCACGGTGGCGTTTGCCCGTTATGTGCTTCATCGTGGTGCCCAGGCCAGTGAAGGCTCAAGCGATCTGGAGGAAAAGCCCAATGGTTGAGCAAATTGCCGCCTATCTTGCCGGTATACTGCTTTTGGTTGGAGCCTTGTTTTCACTGTTGGCGGCAATTGGCATATTGCGTCTGCCCGATCTTTACACACGCATGCACGCAGCTTCAAAAGCGGGGACTATGGGCTCAGGGCTGACACTCATTGCCATCGCGGTCGTTGCGTTTGATGGGGCGGTCATTCTCCGCGCGCTCGTTGGAGTGGTTTTTTTGCTGCTGACTTCACCTGTTTCGGCCCATTTACTTTCCCGGGCTGCCTATATGGTGGGGTATAGTCCCAGTGGTGGCATGAAGATTAACGACTTGAAAAACTATCGCGAGGACTAAATTGTGTGCAATTATTGATTTGCCGCGGTCAAATAGCGCACCAATATAGTGTTGATTTGTGAGTGGGAACTGCCTATCCTGACTACTGCCTCACTTTGTGAACTGCGTGAGGCCAAGAAAAATAAGGACGAATTTATGAATGATCAGCCAAATACAACAGCCACACATGAAGTGGATCTGGTTGAATTAAGTGCCGAAATTGTTTGCGCTTATGTAGGACATAATGCGTTGAGCCCTCACGATGTCACCAAGTTTGTTGGTGAAATACACAGCACTCTCAAAGCACTGAGAAACAGCGAAACAAACCCTCCCGAGCTTGAATTGAAGCCTGCTGTTCCGATTAAGAAGTCAGTTTCAGCTGACTATATTATCTGTCTGGAAGACGGCAAGAAATTTAAGTCGCTCAAACGCCATCTGCGCACACACTATGACCTCTCTCCTGAAGAATATCGGGAAAAGTGGGGTCTGCCTTCTGATTATCCCATGGTTGCCCCGAATTATTCGGTCGTGCGCTCGCAACTGGCCAAGGCAAACGGTCTGGGCCGTAAAGCCAGTTAACCAGAAATCAAATTGCAGTTCTTGAACGGTCGCCCCTGTGGCGGCCGTTTTTTTGTCTCTTACTCTGAGCGCAAAACCAGAATGTGTGAGCGTTGTAAGCCCCGACATGGGTGTCTCCGGGAATGCCCCCGTCTTCCTCAGGACCTGTTGACAAACTTGAGGGGGTACTGCGTCGCAGGAAGATTTGGTCAGATTTAGGGGAGAGGCAGAAGGATATGGATTTCATATTCAAGGCCGAACGACGACAAGATGGACGAATATGGCGCGGCCCCTTCGGGGTTGGGGCAAGATTGCTCTGAAATGCGTCAACATCCCTTGAAAATGATTGACATTGTCGGCATGCCGTTTCCTGTTTCAAAACAATTTTGCCTTCCAACGCAGCGTCCCCTGAAGTTTGTCAACAGATCCTGAACATAAAAGCATACTGAAATCAGGCGTGTAATTTATCCCCGTACCCTTTACTGCAATATAGGAATATAGTCCTATTTATGCAGAGAGGGCGCCCATGAGCATGCACAACTATCAACAGGACATCCTAGAAGACAGCAGCCAGGGACAATCTGTTGCCCAGAGGGCCATATGCTCGGCCGACCAGATTGGCGACAAGCAGGCCTCGGTACTCGTGCGAATAGTATCTCAGTCCCACGGAGTGACTGTGAAAGAGCTTTTCAGCCATTCCCGCAGCCGGGCACCTATTGCTGCAACGCGCCAATTGGCTATGTATCTGATGCATGTGCTTCTGGGTCGTTCACTCACAGAGGTCGGCAGATTTTTTCACAGAGACAGAACAACAGTGTCCTATGCGTGCAGAATTGTGGAAGATTTGCGCGACCTGCCCGATTTTGACGAAGAAACGTCAATTCTTGAACGCAACATCGAGCAGGTAATATCCAGTGCTGCCCGCATCGAACAATTTCTGGCGCAGGCAGATGACAATGTCTGAGCGCCGCAGAATAAAATTCGTCCGTGCGTTGATTTCCGGCGCTGTTGCCCGCAGGGAGGTGTCGGGTCTGTTTCGGATAATCGGCTCCACTGGAAGCCCCAGTCTTGATGCAAGTGAGGTTCGGACACTGAGTTCGGATGGAATACTCTTGATGGAAAAGGACCGGTGCAAGGCTTCTGCCTTGGCAAAAAACTGGCTGCGGCGAAAGATTTCGAGCACTGGAGACCCAGCTGATCAGCATCGTCATATAGTTCAACAGCGCGATGGCACTGTCCTGAACTTCAATGAAAGTCCTCTGGCCCGGCTTGCAGTGGGATCAGCCAATGCGAAGCCATTTTTGCAGCATCACCACGTTCTGGCAGGTGAAAGGCTGCGAGCGCTTGTGGAACGGGCACAAATGATGGAACGCACAACCATGTCTTATGATCCAAATCGCCTGCCATCAAAAGGCAAAACCGGAAAAAGAGGCATGGACCTGAACGATGCAGCAATCGATGCGCGCACTGAATTGCATGCCATTCTTTCTGCCTTGCCCCCAGATTGTGCCGGTGCGGTAATGGATGTTTGCGGTTTTCTGAAAGGATTGCAGCTCGTTGAGAGGGAGCGCCAATGGCCTCGAAGAAGCGCCAAACTGGTTTTAAGAGTCGGCTTGGAACAACTGGCCCGGCATTTCGGCTTCAGTCAGGTCGCAACAGGTGCTCCTTGCGGACGCCTGCGCGTCTGGCTGGATGAAGAAGCACGACCAGATAAATTTGAGTAAGTTCTATCAGGCGTGACGTGCCTCGTGCTGAATACGCTCAACCATGGCGACAAGCCCATTGGCGCGCTGAGAGGTCAGGTGTTCTCTGAGCCCCAGCTCGTCCAATATCTCAATAGCCTTGATTTCAGCGATCTGTTCAGCGCTTTTTCCCGAGAACAGAGCAATCAAAACAGCCACCAGCCCTTTTACGATCATCGCATCAGAATCACCTCTGAAGCGCAGGAGTTTCTCGTTCTCATGCAATAAGGATTCAGTGACCAGCCAAACCTGCGACACACAACCGCTGACCTTGTTGGCGGCGGAGCGCTCTTCCTCATCTATTGGCTCAAGGGTTCCCCCAAGCTCAATCAGGTAGCGGTACCGGTCTTCCCAATCATCAAGAAAACTCAGATTTTCGGAAATTTCGTCAAATGATGTCGTGCTCATGGGTTTTGACCCTTACCTGCTCTTTGCCGGTTCGCCAACAGCAAAATGGAAATCGAGCCGCAGGGCGGGGCAGCGCACCTGCGGCTCTGACAAAGGCCGCCGTTTGGAGTTGCGTCGGGGGAAGTGACGCGGCCTCTGAATCTAATCCGGGCGAGAAAGCCGGGGCAGGGGGAAGGGTACTGAAGATGCAAGTGGCGTTGATGCCTCGTTCAGGATTTCTGCAACTGGGTTCTGTTGAGGTGAAAGCGAATTCAATCCGGCGGTAAATACCATCTTGGCACCCATGCAATCCAACGTGGAGCACTGGGTTGCATCAATGCGCCCGGAAATTATTTGCTGCCCGGCATTTAATGCCTGGGCGGACACATCAGTCATGCTGCGCGATATATCCAACTGCGGGACAAGCGCAATATAGGCAACCGTCAGCCAGAATGTTGATCTCAACAAGAACATTTTTACAAAACCTGGTCCCTAAAAACTGTTTTGTTCAACGGAATATGGCTTCAGGAATAGGCGACGCAAATTAATCCGTCTTCCCAAAATTCAATACAATTTTATTCAAATGCCATCGGGTTCCAGCATTCTCGTTGGCAATGATCTGTTTACGCTAACCTTAAAAACCGCTCCCATTATGGATAATAGCGACCAGATGAGCCTGGAATAAACCACAGCTTAAGGGTGTTTTAGGGCATGGGCGGCAAGGTGCCAGCCATAGCGTGCCCGTCGCACACTTGGAGTGTTTTTTAGTAATGCGTAACCGCCATTTGCCCCGGTCCCCTTCGGGCAACACCATAGGAACTGATCGCGCCTCCCTTGCCATCAGAGCGTTGCGGAGAAAAACAGTCTCCAGCCTCTCCCTTGCTATGCTTGGCGTGGCGGCGCTTGCTTTCCCCTTTGCTTTGCTGGGCTGGTCAGGTGGGTCTGTTGCGCCGGTTGTCATTTGCCTTTCTGGACTGGGACTGGGTTCACTCGCACTGGCAAACGCAAGGATTGGTCGTACGGGCCGCGCCATCTTGATACAGACAAGTTATATTGCGGGCAGTGGACTGGTGCTCAGCGTTCTGGAACCCCTTATCATTGACCTGGGGTTGGGTTTAATGATTTTGGCCATTATGCATGCTGCGCTTTTTTGTGACCGGGCTTCAAGCCGAAACACATTTGTTCTGATGGCAGCTCTTGCAGCTTTCGCAGCCACAAGTGCGCTGAGTTTGACCCAGTTCTCCTTGGAGACAATGAGCCCTCTGGGGATAGCGGCGCTGCTCAATACGGTGTCCGTGGTTTGTGCTCAAACATATTTTGCTGTGCGCCTGCACCGCGTGATGGAGATGCATAAAAAGTCTCATGACAGTGCCACACAACATTTGCTTGAGCATATGGGGGATGGTTATGTGCGTTTTTCGCGCGGCGGCGTGTTGATATTTTCCTCCAGAGCAACAGGAAGAACGCTAGGCGCAACCGCATATGAACTGGCGGGCATCGGGTTCAGTCAAAGGGTTCACGTGTCTGACCGGCCAGTTTTTCTGAAAGGAATTTCAGACGCTCTGCACTCCGGCCAGACAAAAATTATCGAGGTGCGTATACGGAAGGACGACCCGGAGCATCGTGCGCAGGCACCAAAATTTCTCTGGATTGAGTTGTTTCTTTCCCCGGTGTCAAACACCGGAAGCAACCGGAGTGAGCCTGAACTTGTTGCCCTGTTGCGCGATATTACCCCGCGTAAAGATCATGAACTGGAGATGTCTTCAGCCCGCAAGGAGGCTGAAGAGGCCTCGCAGACAAAGTCGCGTTTTCTGGCAACCATCGGTCATGAGCTGCGCACGCCCCTCAATGCAATTGTCGGTTTTTCCGAAATGATGAGCAATGGCATTGGCGGTGATCTGGAGCCGGTTCACAAGGACTATGCGCAACTCATTCAGCAGAGCGGGCATCATCTGCTTGATGTGGTTAACATGCTGCTGGATATGTCACGCATTGAAGCGGGCAAATTCGAACTCCAACTTGCCCGGTTTGGGCCTGAGAGGCTTGTTGAACCCTGTTTGCGTATGATCGAGAGTTCGGCAGCTGAAAGAAACATCACACTTGCTTCAAACATAGAAGCCGCGCTGCCTGCTCTGATCGGAGACGAACGCGCTTGCAGGCAAATTCTGATCAACCTGCTCTCCAACGCCATCAAGTTTTCCAACGAAAATTCAGAAGTGACCATATCCATCAGGCGTCAGGGGCAGAATATAGCATTGTGTGTTGCGGACACTGGGATTGGAATGACAGCAGAAGATGCACAACGAATCGGTGAGCCCTTCTTTCAGGCCCATGGAGAGTTGAACCGTCAGTATGAAGGTACAGGCCTTGGACTTTCCATCGTTAAAGGACTGGTTGAACTGCATGGCGGTAGCCTGCAGGTGAATTCAAAAGTCAATCATGGGACCAGAGTAACTGCGTTCCTGCCCATCAACGGCCCTGAAATTGACAACCTGCCCGCAGACAATGTTTCGAGCCTGCGTTCCACTTCCTCCAAATCAGAAACAAGCCCATGGCCAGAACAAAAAAGAATCGCGCAATGACCACATCAACACTGTCTCGATTGCCCGCTCATTTGGGCTACTTCCTGCTCTCCAGCATCACTCGACTGGTCATCTGGGCTTTTGCTCGGTTTATGGCCGCACCGCTTCAAAATACTGGTATTGCAGTTTTGAGTATTGCGCTGGCCTTTTCGGCCAGCAATGCGTTGTTCTGGCAGACCGGCACGCACCCGGCTCCAATGTTTATGACCGGGCAGCTTCCCCCCGCCATCCCCCATACTGAAAGCTCTTCCGTTGCACCGCCGCGACCACTCCCGGCCCCTGTCCGGGTAGCTCCTTCAAGCCTGCCCCCGGTAGCCTCGCCAGTTTTGGCTCCTGTTTCCCAACCTGTACAGGTCGAGCAATCCATCGTTGATCATGAAGTTACCAATGCAGCCCTGAAAGCGGCACAAACGATTCTGCAATCTGCGGGCCTTTATGATGGCAAAATTGATGGGTTTTACGGTCCGGCAACAGCAGAAGGGCTGCGCGCCTTTGAATTGCGCAACGGATACACACCCAGAGGCGCACTGACACCCCAGATTATTGCCCGCATTCTTGCAAGCGCCAACGCCCGGCAGCCAAGCGCGCCCAGTGTTATTGCCCAGGAACCGGTCAGTGTGCAGTTGGAACGAGTCGAACCGGTTGAGGAACCGCTAGCAACGCCAGAGACGACAGCAGCACCCGATGCGGTTTCTGAAATTGCCGATCCATTAGCAACGATCACCCAGTCGGTGGCGGGCCAAACTCAGACTCTGCAGGCTGAGGCACCTCAGACCCAGCCTCTGCCCGCCCCAATTACCTCGCCGAGCAACTCTGAACTGATCAAAAAAATTCAACGCGGACTGGCCAGCCTGGCATTTTTGCACGGTCCCATCGACGGAATCGCCGGGGAGACAACAGCTCGTGCCATCCGTAATTTTGAGGTGTACAATAATTACGAAGTGACGGGCCGAATTTCACCGGAATTGCTGGATCTGCTCATCAGCGCAGGTGCTGCAATCTAGGAGGCCCCACTGTCTTCAATCCGATCAGAAATCTGGAGCACTGCTTTTGTCCGGCGCCACAATGACCTGGGGCATATCTGTGTAATCTCACGACGCGGCGATCCCGTTGCGGGACAGGTCTGGATTGAGGTCGATCATCTGGATGGGACGCTGTCCCTGTTCACCCCCGCACCCTCTGTGATGCAAAAAGAGGATGGTGAAGAATGGGCCTTTGTTGCACGCTTTGAGCGTGAAAGTGCTGAAAAAGTCGCGGACCGTATTCGCCAGGAAAGCGTTTATGATCCGGATTTCTGGCTTCTTACACTGGAATGCAGGTCAGATGAGCATGGCCTGAATATTATCAGCGGATAAAGTCAGTCCTTGTGCAAATGCTCTATCCGGCACGGCGCGCACCGATGCGCTCAAGTGCCTGAACCGCATGGGCAACATCAGGATCCTTTGAAGCGGCATTTTCCATCTTGGCGCGTGAACCTGCCTGTGTAAAGGGACGATATTTGGGTTTGGCCAGGTCCAGAAGGTTCACTTCTCCACGCCAGGCGCTAAGCAAAAATGCCATCGCGTCTGAACTCACATTTTGAAACAGGCGCGCAAAAAGCTTCAGCGTTTCCGAGCGATCCTCATCCTCGTGAGCAGTGGCATGGATAAGTACCTTCAATCCGTCATGACCGGTCAACCCGAAAGCTCTCAGCACCACGAACAAAGCGGCACCACTGACATCGTGAGCGATCTGACCACAACGAATCTCATCAAGGCCTGTAATTTGCGTCAGCAAACGGGTGGCCTCGGGACGCCGGTTCTCAAAGAATAGTTTCATCAGGGCCTGGGAGAGTTCATCGGTGGCAACAGATACCTGTTCGATGGTGCGTTTTATTGGCGCATCGGGTGTTTTGCGCAGGGCAAAAGCCTCGATAACCTTGAGTCGGTCGGCTTCCTGCAGATCAAAAAAGGCCGGGGCCAGTAAAGCGGTGTCAAAGTCTGAGCGTGCCGCTAATGACCATGCGACCTTGTGGTCCATCTGGGCTGAACGCGCCAGCGCGTTGAGATAGGGTCCGCGGGGGCGAATCGAGGTGTTGGCAGCCAGCGCTCGATAAACCCTGCGCGAATTAAGTTGAAACAGCTTGGCCAATGCCACATTGGAAATGTCATTGCGCGCTGCAATGACCGCGCACACCCTGGTATCCGCAGTGCTGGCGATACCGACCATTGTTTGTTCTGAAAGAGTAGGAGCTTCTTCGAGATAGGCAAGCAGATCATGCTCGATATTCTCGATAACCAATTGCTCCAGTTTTGGCGAAAGGAATTCGGAACGGCCCAGCGTTGCCGCTGCCTTCATGCGTGCACTGCGTGCCGCAGTCGGGAAAAGGCGAGTTGCCAGGGCCTCAAACTGTTCCACTTCAATTGCATGGGGTTTCCCGCGCCGGGCAAATGCATCACACGCCGCGACCAATAATGTGTTCGCCCGGTCAGTGCCGCCGGATTCAATCAAGAGTTGAAACGTTTCGTAGGGTTGAAAACCGATCATAAGCTCATGCATGTTTTTTGGGAAACAGGACAAAGCGACTATTTATCGCTATTCGTTAGCAGACTGTTAACCTTGACTAACTTTTAATGAAAAAAAGCGATTCATACCGCTTTTTGTTCTGCGAGCACAAAATTGCGGCCCTTAGGGCACAATGCGCGGGGCAGTTTTGACTTTGTTCCAACGGAGAGCCCCATGGGGATTTTGGTTCAATTACATACACGGATGCAAAAAAAGAAGAATGCCGGAAAATCGCAGGCCATAGCCGATGAGGTAAAACTGGCTGAAGGCCTGTCCGCAACAAACCCGGAAGAGGGCCGTACCGACTCCGCCGTGCTGCTGTTCACCGGTGTACGCTATGAGCGGGAAAAGCCGTTCACCAAAACTCCTTTCAGTAAGATCATTGCCAACAGCAATTACAAAACCAGATGAGCCCGGCATGGTTTTGTGCCCGGACCGGAGTGATGGTTCTGGGTGTTGTGAGCCTTATCGCTTGCGCCCCCACGGGAGATTTCGGGCGGGTGCAACAATCCCCCGGTGTCGAAATTTCCCTTTCGGCACCCCGAAGTGAAGACGGGACGCGCACTCTTGTTCTGACTGATGAAGAGCGCCTGATGAAGAGCAAAATTCATCGCTTTGTCTCATTTTCCCAGAACCAGTCCTGGACCGGCATTGTCATGCAATCCGTGCGCGCTCAATCAGGGCGACCTCAGGTGCGCAATTATTATGATTGGCTTCGCAAGCAGGATTATGCTTCCTCGCCGGGGCGCTATCGTCGCATACTCAACGACATTGAACTGGACAGACTTACCCTGCCTTCCGTCTATGAGGCGATTTGTGCAGTGAATGAAATCGACCGTCGTCGGGCAATTGCTCTCACCGGATTAAGTCAACCCGACCCCGAAGCTGCTGCTGCCGGAGAACAGCGGAGACTTGAGAATAGCCAAGCTATTGGCGGTTTTGTGGATGCGCTGGTGTTTCGTTATGACTCATATGCCTTTGCCCTTGAGCAGTTGCTGGTGGACACTCCGCATGAAGAGGCGCGAACTGTTGATGCGCGCCTGAACAAGATGGCCGCAAGTGTTGCCTTTGCCCGCGCCGGACAGTTCTGTTCTGCCCAATAAGACAAGAGCCAGTCAGCCTCAGGCATTACCGCAATTCAGTCCGGAAAGTTCGCTGCGAAAGCGGCTTCGTACAGCCGGGTGGGGTGGGGCCAGCCGGATGATAACAAAAACATCATCAAGCCGGGATTCAACAATGAGCAGGCCTTCGGTGATATCCAGCTGTTGCTCGGCCAGCAGACGGGTTTGTGCCGGATTGAAGATGCCAAGTTGCAAAATCTGTCCAATGCCCGAACGGTTGGTTGTGCCGTAAACCGCGCGGCCCGTGGCATCAAACACCGATACTGTCCAGAATGCGTCCGGGAGTCTTCCACTTACTGCTCCAGGTGCCGCTTCAAGATTAATGCGGCACACAGCGTAGAGAATTTCAGGATCAAGCTCGAACGGATTGGCTTCCCCAGCCGCAACATCTTCAAGAACAACAAACCTGTCCCGGTTTTCAAGGGCTGACACACGGCTCCAGACATCATCACGCGCCAGTGCTGGCAGGCTCAGAATAATGCCTACATGAATAATTATTCCCAGCACGAGACCGGCCAATGCCCACAGGGTAATCCTCAGCATCAACAGGCCTCCCTCAATATTGTTGGCAGCACCTCAACCAGTGATCCGAAGCCGGAAAAAATCGAGCTGTCATAGAGGGTCAACACCAGCCGGTAATTTCCCCTGCCTTCGATCTCCAGCCAGTTTTCAGCATTAAGGTCTGGTCCAACACGGATAAGAGCTGCCCCATCATTTGCGCGAGCCAACCGTTGACTGTTCATGGCCAGTGGTGTCCCCTCCCTTGATATTATTCGAAACGCATTGTCGACTGCAAACAAAGTCCAGAAAGAGGAAACCGGAGTACTGCCGGCAATGCGGTAGGTGCACTCACGCTCAAGCGCCTGGCCTGCACTGTCATGTGAGGCGATGAACCGTATCCCCTCGGCCCGGGCCAACTGCAATGCCCTCGAGCGGGAAATATAGGCGCGGGTGTAGGGATCGGGCTCCGGCGAACCCACCCCTGTCCAGGCAACCCAGGGGCCAAGACGGAATGTGCCGAACAAGCCCCTGTCCACCAGCGCAAGATAGCTGAGGCCAAATCCCAGACCAAGGGCAATGCTCAAACACATGAGCGGATAAAGAATTGTACGCACCGACCTGTTACCCGCCCGCAAAAGTCGAGGGCAGAATTACCGGCGGATCAGCAACAGGATCCGGAAATTCTTTCTGCTCAACTCTGGCTTGAACCGGTGATCTTCGCATGGCCCGCATCGCCGAGTTCAGGGCATCGGACAGATCAAGAAGTTTGATCGCTGCTTCCGGTTTAAGGCTTGGCGGTCGCTCAGCCAACAGATCTGCATCCTGTTCGCTGTTGACAGCTACCTCATAGCTTCTGGGGATAAAATCCACCCCGAACAAGGGCTTAACTTCAATATTGGTGTGGGCAAACTCCATAAATTTCTGCCAGATCATTGCTGGCAGGCGGCCGCCGGTCAAACGGTTTGTCGGGCGGTAATTGTCGTTGCCCATCCATACGGTGGCAACGTAATTTCCGGTATATCCTGCAAACCAGGCATCGCGATAGGAAGATGTCGTGCCAGTTTTTCCCGCTGCAGGCACACCTTCCACATTGGCGCGCCGCCCGGTGCCTGACGTGACAACATTGCGCAACATATTGTTGAGATAGGCTGCTGTTTTTTCATCAATAAGCCGCTCGCGTTCGGTTTCAGGCGATGCCTCGTAAACGACTTCCCCCCGCAGGGTTGTAATTCTTATAATGCCCTGAGCTGTGGCATCATACCCACCGCTGGCAAACACCCCAAAGGCCGAAGTCATGTCGATAACACTGGTTGAGGCCACCCCAAGAGCCAATGAGCGCGTAACAGGAAAGTCGCTGGTGATGCCAAGCCGGTGGGCCATCTCGGCAATAGGAGCGCGGCCGGTTCTTATGGAGAGCGTAACCGGAATGGTGTTTATAGATCTGGTCAGTGCCGTCATCAGAGTGACGTTTCCGCGATAGGAGCGGTTGTAATTCTTCGGGCACCAGTTCCCGATGCAGACCGGGCGATCATTCATCACGGTGTTAGGAGTGTAGTCGAGCTGTTCAAAAGCGGTGGCATAGACGAACGGCTTGAAAGAGGAGCCGGGTTGCCGGGCTGAATCCGTGGCCCGGTTGAACTGGCTCTTGCCGTAATCCAGTCCCCCAACCATCGCCCTGACCCAGCCGCTGGGTTCTGTTACAACGATTGCGGCCTGATCCACATCATAGCTTTCCCCGTTCTCCCGCAGGATCGAGGTAACAGCCTGCTCAGCGTAGGACTGCAGGACCGGGTCGATGGTGGTGCGCACAACAAACCCGACAGCATCACTGTCCTCAACAATGCTTTTGACTTCTTCAAATGCCCAGTCAAGAAAGTAATTTGGGGATTCGATGTCATCGAAACGATCAATCGGAGAAGCCGGAGCGCGCCGTGAGGCCGTGACCTGACCTTCGGTTAAAAATCCGGCTTGCACCATATTGGTAAGAACATCGTTGGCACGTCCGCGCGCGGCCGCAAGATCAATATGCGGGGCAAATTTAGACGGAGCCTTGAACAGACCCGCAAGCATCGCAGCTTCAGCCAGTCCAATATCACGCACGGACTTGCCGAAAAAAAACTCGGAGGCGGCAGCAACGCCAAAGTTTCCCCCCCCCATATAGGCGCGGTCGAAATAGAGCTTTAGAATTTCGTCCTTGGAATAATGCGCTTCAAGCCACAGGGATAAAAACGCCTCATTGATTTTGCGCTCAAGTGTTTTTTCGGAACTCAGAAAAAGGTTCTTGGCCAGTTGCTGGGTAATTGAAGAGCCCCCCTCAACCACCGAATTTGCCTGCACATTGGAAATCAGAGCGCGAAACGTACCCTGAATATCAATCCCGAAATGCTGGTAGAATCTACGGTCCTCTGTAGCCAGTGTGGCTTTGATCAGAAAATCAGGAAGTTTGTCCAGCTCTATTGAGTCGTCGGTCCGGATCCCCCGCCGACCGATTTCATTGCCGTAACGGTCAAGAAAAATCACTGAATAGTCCTCGACCCGGTTGAATTCACCCGAAGCGGTTGCATCAAACGCGGGAAGCGCCAGCGCCGTCATCAATACCAGTCCGGCAGCCAGAAAGCTCAATCCGTCAGAAAATATTTCGACAAAAAACCGACGCACTCCGTAAACGTGAAACACGGACATTACATCCTGAAACCAGTTATAGTTGCGCCCCAGAGACTGAAAAAAGTCGTAAAGTGTTGAATCAAGCCAAGCATCTGCCTCCAGCAGCGGCGTGCCTTTTTTTTGCTTCTGCTTGTTGTAGAAGGGGTCTTGCAAGTGCTGTTCCCGTGCTTAAAAGGAAAATTTCCGGTTTGATCCGCTCCAGCAGGCGACAAATTGCCCTAAAATAACTGTTACGGCCAGAGAAAATCTGCGTTTGAAGCCCAAAATATAATATCAGTATCGGATTGCCATGCCCTTTTGGGAAAAAAAACCGCTGAACGAACTCAGCCCCCAGGAGTGGGAAGCCCTGTGTGACGGGTGCGGGCGCTGCTGCCTTATAAAGCTGGAGGACGAAGATACGGGCGAGATTTTCAATTCGGATGTGCGCTGCCGGTTGCTTGACGAAAAAACCTGCAAATGTACCGACTATAAAAACCGCAAACAAAAAGTGCCCGATTGTATAAAGTTGACGCCAGCCAATGTTGGTGAAATATCGTGGATTCCCGTAACCTGTGCCTATCGTCGGTTGGCGGAGGGCAGAGGTCTGGCCTGGTGGCACCCGTTGATTTCGGGGGACCCGGAAACTGTGAAGCAGGCCGGGATTTCGGTGCTGGGGCGCACTGTTGCGGAAACCGATGTTAAATCAGGTGAATGGGTGTCGCATGCAGTTGACTGGCCGGACTGGGAGCCCGAGGATTGATGCGCGCGGCAAAGAGGGTGTGAAGCATTGGTCAGAAAACTGAACAAAAAGACGGGTGCCGGAGCAAGGCCCGTTTCGCCGCAGGAGCAGATTGAACTCAATCAAATCCTGAACAACGCCATCGCCGCCCACCAGGCGGGCAATCTGGCAGCAGCGGAGCGCAGCTATCGGAAAATTCTGAAAAGCCTTCCTGACCAGCCCGTGGCGCTCAATCTTCTGGGCCTCATTGCCATGAGCCAGGGCAAGAATGCGCGGGCCGTTCAGTTGCTGGAACAATCAGTTGCGGCAAAGCCCGATTATGCCGATGCCTATAATCACCTGGGCCTCGCCCGGCGCAAACTTGGCCAGCACGAGCGCGCGCTGGCCAGCTTTTCCCGCGCCGCTGCGCTTGACCCTGCGATGATCGAAGTTTTCAACAATCTGGGAAATGTTCAGAAAGACCTGGGTATTTTTGACGAAGCAGTTCGCAGTTATGAAAAAGCCATCACGCTCGATGGGGCAAATTTTGAGCCTCATTACAATCTTGGCAATGTGCTGCGCGAACTGGAGCAGTTTGATTCTGCAAAACAAAGCTACCGCAACGCCCTGGCGCTGAACGCTGACCATGTTGAATCCTGGTTCAATCTGGCGGCCCTTCTGGAACGCGACCACGAACTGGAAGCCGCGGCAGTAGCTGCAAAAGAAGTACTGATCCGCTCACCCGCATTGGCGGGCGCATCGCTGTTGTTGGCTAAAATCCTGCGCCGACAGAAGAGGTTTGAGGAAGCCACTGCTATTCTCAATTCAATAGATACTGCCGCGGCAAAGCCCCAAGAAGCTGCCTCAATTTATTTTGAACTGGGCAAAATCCATGATGCGCTGGATCAACCGCGCAAGGCCTTTGCTTGCTATCAACAGGGAAACCAGTTGCAAAAGCAAAATGCGGGCGGGGAGATTTTACGCCAAGCAAAGCACTTTCGGGACGGGGTTGAGGCAACACTGGCAGATCTCAGATCAGGAACCTGCAAGTGGTCGTCTGCCGGAACAGTTGTTGACGGGCAGGATCCGGTTTTTCTTGTGGGGTTTCCGCGCTCCGGTACAACTCTCCTTGATCAGGTGCTCGATGCACACCCCCGGATAGGAGTGATGGAAGAGCGGCCGGTGGTCACAGAACTTGTCAAACAGCTCAAATCTTCTGGCAGGATACTTCCCAGCAATTTTGCCCGGCTGACGGGAGAGGACACCAAGGGATTGCGTGCCAAGTATTTTGAACAGGTGGCGCAGCACCTTGGGCGCAGGGAAAACATGCTGTTTGTTGATAAAATGCCCCTGAACATCGTTCATGTGCCACTGCTCTCCCGACTGTTTCCCGAGGCAAGATATATTCTTGCGCTGCGTCATCCTTTCGATGTGGTCCTGAGCAATTTTACGCAGATGTTCCGGTTGAACGGAGCCATGGCCAATTTTCTGGAACTGGAAAGTGCCGCCGACACATATTGTTCGGTCATGGAACTGTGGCGCGAGTGCCAAAACCATCTGCCCATTGCAGTACACCAGGTGCGCTATGAAAACCTGGTGAGGAATCTTGAAGACGAAGTACGCCCGCTCCTGGCTTTTCTGGGAGTTGACTGGGACAATGCGGTGCTTGATCCCTCTGGCCACGCCCGAACGCGCAAAGCCATCAACACACCAAGTTATGAGCAGGTGGCGGAGCCCGTTCACGAAAAGGCCAGATACCGCTGGATTCAGTACCGCACTGAACTGGAGCCCGTTCTGAAAAGGCTGAACCCGTGGGTGGAATATTTTGATTATGATACCGGGTCATCTGAATAGACTGCCGGCCGCATCAGTGAAAAAATTCACCAACTTATCCCCGCGTCACGCTGATGGGGTATAGTTCAGGCATAGTCGGAGAATTGGGCAAAAGCCCGGTTCGCTGACGCTAAAACTATTCTCCAGAATGACAGGAAAAATGTGACCGCAGGAACGCCTCCTGACTGGCCTGCCATTGAGCAGGATTACAGGAAGGGCAAGCTTACCATTGCCCGGATTTGCAAGAAACACGGCATATCCCGCTCCGCATTGGCAAAGGCAAAAAACAGATATGGCTGGCCGGGGCGCTACACCAGGCCGCTCGTTCAGCGCGACCAACTGATTGAACGCTTGTTCGGCGTGCTGGAAAAACAGATAAAGAGCATGGAAATCCGCGACATGAACGCTGCAAACCCCGACAAAGAGGTAGCGCTGCTGGGCACTCTCTCGCGCACTCTTGAAAAGCTCGTAGAGCTTGATGTCAAGCAGGGCGCCACCTCGCCAAAGCCAAAGAGACCAAGGTCCGAAATGATGGCGCTAAGGGAGAAAATATCAGCGCGCATCAGCCAGCTTGAAAAAACCTGAGGTCGACCAATTCGTTGCCGAACTCAGTGACGACGAGATTTCCGAACTGGAGCATGACTGGTCGTTCTGGGCACGGCCCCAGCAATTGCCGCCAGAGGGGAAGTGGATCACCTGGTTGCTGATGGGAGGGCGCGGTTCGGGCAAAACCCGCGCCGGGGCTGAATGGGTTCGGCAACTTGCAACGAGCGCAAATGGTGGAGCGTTGCCGGGGCCTATTGCACTGGTTTCTGAAACCATCTCCCAGGTCCGCTCGGTGATGGTTGAGGGGACTTCAGGCATTTTGAGCATTGGCCCGGTGTCGGATCGGCCCCGCTTTGAGCGCTCGCGCAACATGCTGGTCTGGAAAAATGGCGTGGAAGCCCATCTGATGTCAGCCTCCGAGCCTGAGCGGTTTCGCGGCCCCCAGTTCGCCGCCGCCTGGTGTGACGAGTTGGCCAAATGGCCCAATGCCGAAGCGGCGTGGGATATGCTCCAGTTCGGTCTGCGCCTTGGAAACTGGCCGCGCCAGATGGTGACCACGACGCCCCGGCCAACCAAGCTGCTGAGGCGGATATTGGCTGACGATAAAACTGCCGTCACCGGCATGCGCACCTCCGATAACGCGTCAAATCTGGCGCCGGGTTTCCTCGACCAGATAGTGGGGCGTTACCAAGGGACGTTTTTGGGCCGGCAGGAGCTTGATGGTGAACTGATCGAGGATCTGCCCGATGCCTTGTGGTTGCGCGCTGACCTTGAAGCCTGCATTCGAGCAAAGCTGCCTGAACTGGAACGAGTGATCGTAAGCGTTGACCCTGCGGTCAGTGCCCACGCCGGGTCAGACGCCTGTGGCATTATTGTTGCGGGCAGGTTTGGCGAACAGGCAATCGTACTGGCTGATAAAACGCTTAAATCGGCACCGCCCCTTAAATGGGCGCGCCGGGTGGTTGCTGCCTATCATGAGTTTGGCGCGGATGCCGTAGTGGCCGAAGTAAATCAGGGCGGCGATCTGGTGGTCAGCATGATTGCTCAGGTCGACCCCACGGTGCCGGTTATCAAGGTACGCGCCAACCGCTCCAAATGGGTGCGAGCCGAACCGGTCGCAGCTCTCTATCAGCGCGGGCTTGTGCATCATGTGCCAGGTCTTGCTGAACTGGAAGACGAGATGTGCGCCTTTGGCCCCAACGGACTTGCTGATGGACATTCCCCCGACCGGGTGGACGCTCTGGTCTGGGCGATGACGACATTATTATTGAATGGTCCCGCGCCTCGTGTGCGCGGACTCTGAAAGCTGAATACTCAACCTGAGGAATTTGCATGGCATCCTGGTGGACCCGTCTGACCGGCGGGCGCGCAAACGCGCCTGAAGAACAAAAATCGGCGAGCAACCAGTCTTTGTTTGCACTCACCGGCATTGCTGACGCCTGCTGGAGCGCGCAAGGGTTTTCTTCGCTCGCCCACGAGGGCTATGGGAGCAATCCGGTGGTCTATCGCTGCGTACGCATGATTGCCGAGGCCGCAACCCGCGTTCCCCTTGTGGTCAAGGCGTCGGGTGAGGTCTTGAGTGAACACCCCGCGCTTGCCCTGCTGGCCAGACCCAACCCGCACCAGTCCGGAACAGAGATGTTCGAGGCGCTCTATAGCTACCTCTACACCGCTGGGAACGCCTATCTTGAAGCGGTAATCGTTGAGGGGGAGGTCAAAGGCCTTTTTATCCTGAGGCCTGACCGCATGGCGGTGGTGGCCGGCAAGGACGGCTGGCCTGTCGCCTATGACTATACAGCAGGTGGCCGCACCGTTCGACTGAGCCAGACAGCCCATGAAATACCCAAAGTGCTCCATGCCAGGCTGTTTCACCCGCTGGATGACCATTACGGGCTGGCCCCGCTTGAGGCCGCCCGCTTTTCGCTCGATACGCACAATGCGGCAGCCAAATGGAACAAGGCGCTGCTGGACAATGCCGCACGTCCCTCCGGCGCGCTGGTCTACTCGGCCGCTGCCGGCAATCTCAGCGACGAGCAGTTCCGCCGCCTCAAGGATGAACTGGAAGTCGGGTTTCAGGGTGCCGCCAACGCTGGCCGTCCCATGGTGCTTGAGGGCGGGTTGGACTGGAAGTCAATGGCGCTTTCACCCCGGGACATGGATTTTATTGAAGCCAAGAACGCCGCTGCCCGCGAAATAGCGCTGGCCTTTGGCGTGCCGCCCATGCTGCTGGGCATTCCCGGCGATAATACTTACGCCAATTATGCAGAAGCCAACCGCGTATTCTGGCGTCACAGTGTGGTGCCGCTGGTGCGGCGCTTAAGCCAGATGCTGGGGTGCTGGCTCGCGCCGACCTTTGAGGGGTCTTTGGAACTGGTTCCGTGCCTTGATGACATCGAAGCGCTTTCCGAGGACCGCGCTACTCTCTGGGAGCGGGTCGGGAACGCAGAGTTTCTTGACGATGATGAAAAACGCGAACTGCTGGGCCTGGGCCCACGCGCTGAGGGGGGAGCATAGACCCAATGGACGAACTGACAAAAACCATAGCCACCAAGGGAGACCTGGCGCATCTGGCGCTGTTCCTGTGGGCCAGTGGTGCCAGCGGATTACTGGTCTGGACCCTGCGTGAACTGGCTTCGGCCAACCGGCGTTTCAACGCCTTTGTGCAGGAAATTGCCAGCCTCAACCGCCTGTTCAAACGAGGGAGCTGAGCAATGATGATGTTCAAGTCCGCAACACCTGTTTCTGAATCCGAGGCAGGAGAGGTTTTTCGCGAATTCAGTTGGCAGCTCGCTGGTATTTTACAGCGTACTGCAAAAACCCGCGTCATGAAGAAAACCACCAACACTCGCCCGGCACCCAAAACCACCACCGCAAAGCGAGCAGCGCGCGCATGCTGATTGATACTGAGGGGCACTTTTCAGGCTATGCCTGTATTTTTGATGAGCCCGATCAGGGGGGTGATATCGTCAAACCCGGCGCGTTCCGCAAATCGCTGGCCAAAAAAGGGGTGAGAGGCATTCGCATGCTGTTTCAGCATGACCCCAAAGAGCCGGTTGGCCGCCTCTTGGATATCAAAGAAGACCACAAGGGTCTGCTGATATCAGGGCAATTGCTCAAAGCCGACCCGCGCGCCGCTTCGCTCAGTCAGCTTATCTCGGGGGGAGCGCTCGATGGGCTCTCCATCGGTTTTCGCACCATTCGCGCCACCAGGGACAAGCGCACAGGGCTCAGACACCTGTGGCAGATCGACTTGTGGGAAATTTCCATTGTCACTTTTCCGATGATGGAGCGGGCCCGGATTTTTCCGACCGCCAAACCGCCGGACGACATAGCCCGGCTTGCGCAGTCGCCACTGGAAAGCATTGCGGCGGCAATCGCACTACTCCGCAACCATTAGAGGACCTCAATGACACAGATAACCAAGCCCAAGCCCGCCCACAAACCCCTTGAAATCAAGGCCACACCCGGCGCGGGTTCAACCGATGTGAACGCCATGTTTGGCGAGTTCATGCATGCGTTTGAAGAATTCAAACAGAGCAACGACCAGCGCCTGGGCGAACTTGAAAGCCGGGGAACTGCCGATGCGCTGACCCAGCAGAAGGTTGCGCGCATTGATGCGGCACTTGACGGCTACAAATCAGCCATGGATCTGGCAACCCTTGAGCGGGCCCGCCCCGCCCTTGAAACCGGGCAGGAAATGGCTCGCTCGGATGAATATAAGGACGCTTTTTCAGCCTATGTGAAACGGGGCGAAGAAAAAGCCCTCTCCATCGGCTCCAACCCCGATGGCGGCTATCTGGTGCCGGACGAAACGGCAACCGAAATCACCCGCCTTCTGACCTCCGTCTCCCCGATCCGTTCGATCGCCGGTGTCCGCGAAATTTCCTCCTCGGTTTACAAAAAACCGGTATCGGTTTCCGGGCCCGCAGTCGGATGGGTTGGCGAAACCGATGTGCGTCCCCAAACATCATCGCAAACGCTGGCGGAAATTACTTTCCCCACCATGGAACTCTACGCCATGCCAGCGGCGACCTCGGCCTTTCTTGATGATGCAGCGGTTGATGTGGGCCAGTGGATTGCCGATGAAATCAACACCGCTTTTGCCGAACAGGAATCAGCGGCTTTTGTCGATGGCGACGGGGTCAACAAACCCACCGGCTTTTTGCAGGCCACCCAGGTAGCTCAGAGCAGCTGGAGCTGGGGCAATATCGGTTATGTGCCGACGGGTGTTTCGGGCGCCTTTCCGGCCAGCGACGAAAGCGATGTGCTGATTGATCTGGTCTATGCGCTCAAAGCCGGCTACCGCCAGAACGCAAGCTGGGTGATGAACCGCCAGACACAAAGCACCATCCGCAAGCTCAAGGATGTGGACGGCAACTATATCTGGCAGCCGGCCGCCGCCGCCAATGGACGGGCAACCCTGATGGGTTTTGACCTGGTGGAAGCCGAAGACATGCCCGATATCGCAGCAGACACCGCATCCATTGCCTTTGGTGATTTCAACCGCGGCTATCTGATTGTCGACCGTCAGGGCGTCAACGTGCTGCGTGATCCGTTCTCGGCCAAGCCCTATGTGTTGTTCTACACCACCAAGCGTGTGGGCGGCGGTGTGCACAATTTTGATGCGATCAAGCTGCTCAAATTCTCGGTCAGTTAATACCCCAAGCTTACCCCTCCCCCCGGACATTCAGGGGGGAGGGCACTCCTCAATAAATGACGATCCAAAACAACAATCAATGAGATAAATATGACATCCTATTTGCTTGCCGCACCAGCGACAGAGCCGGTGACGCTTGTCGAGGCCAAGGAATTCCTGCGTGTCGAAGATGCGGCGGAAGACGGATTTATCAATACGCTGATTACGGCAGCGCGCCTGCATGTGGAGGGGACGACGGGCCGTGCTCTGATTGCACAAAGCTGGCGCGTTATTTGTGATAGCTGGCCCGCTGATAGAATAATCCGCCTGCCGGTCGCGCCGTTGATTTCGCTGAGTGCAATCACAGCCTATGACAGCGAGGGTAATCCCACATCTCTTGCGCTGGCCCAGTTTCAGCCCGAGAGCAAGGTCGCCCCGGCCTCAATATTTTTGCCGCGCCCGGTAACCGATGCACCGGCCCTGCGCGAGCGGGGCGGCATTGAGGTGGACTATGTCGCCGGGTTTGGCACAAGCGCTTCCGATGTGCCCGCCGACCTGCGCCAGAGCGTGTTGACACTGGTCGGTTATTGGTTCGAACACCGTGATGCGGTGGTGATTGCCGGAAGTGGCGCCGTTGTGCCCGCTGGTTTTGACAACCTGCTCTGCGCCTATCGCCGGGTGTCCCTGTGAGTTCTGAGCGACTGCCTGCTCTGGGCACCCTGCGCGAGCGTATCCAGCTCTTGCGAAAGAGCCAGACCATCGGCCCGGAGGGTGGCCACGTAACGACCTATATTCCGCTGGCGACCGTCTGGGCGCGGGTGCGCTCCCTTTCCGGCACCTTGACCAGCCAGGCTGACGGACGGGCCAGCAAGGCCAGTCATTCCATTGTCATCAGATTTAGATCTGACCTCGGTCCCGGCGATCGTATTGTCTATCGAACCCGACCGCTTGAGATTTTGTCGGCCAGCGATCTTAACGGTCGGCGGGCTTACCTCGCCTGTCGTTGTTCCGAGACAGAAGCGACAGGATAAAAAATATGGTTCACCCCATATCTGACTTGCAGGCTAGCATTATTTCCGCCCTGAGCGCTGACACACAATTGATTAGCGCCATCGGCAGCGATGCCGTTTTTGATATGCCGCCCAGGGGCAAGAGTGCACCTTATATCGTTATTCTGCGCCATGATTTGATTGCTCACGATGCGGATATCTCGCCGGGACACGACCATCGGATCCAGATTCAGATTTGGCACAATGACCCCAGCCGCGCCGCTGTGCTGGTTTTGGCCGACAGGGTCATTGAAGTAATGGCAGGCACTGACCTGAGCTCCCTTACGCTCAATGTCAGCCACATACAGCACGACAGAACAGAGACAGCAATTGACCGCAAGTCTGGTCAGGCGCGTGCGTTGCTGGCGTTCAGAGTTTTCAGCGAACCCGTGGTTTAGGGCGGCAAGCCCCAATATACCGCGACTTTTCAGGAGAATTAAATGGTTGCTCAATCCGGCAGGGATATGCTGCTTCGCCTTGACCAGACAGGGGGCGGCAGCTTCCTCACCGTTGCAGGTCTGCGTACAAAAAGCCTGTCTTTCAACGCGGCCGCTGTCGATACCACAGACTCTGAATCCGTGGGCCGCTGGCGTGAATTGCTTGCAGGGGGCGGGCTGAAGCGCGCCGCGCTTTCCGGCTCGGGAATTTTCAAGGATTCCGCTTCGGACGCGCTGGTGCGTACGATGTTTTTCGCCGGCACGATTGTTGAGTGGCAACTGGTGCTCCCGGATTTTGGCACCATTCAGGGCCCTTTTCAGATTGTGGCTCTGGAGTTTGGTGCCGACCATGCCGGGGAGGTGACCTTCGAGTTGGCGCTTGAAAGCGCCGGTGAAATCACCTTCACAGCAGTTTAAGCATGGCCAATATTCATCGCGGAGAAATCGAGGCGGTTATCAATGGGCGCAGGGAGACATTATGCCTGACACTTGGCGCGCTCGCTGAACTGGAGGCCCGCCTTGGAGCTGACGACCTCGTTGCGCTGGGCGAAAAATTTGCCAGTGGTCAAGTTTCCGCCCGCCACCTGATTGCCATCCTTGGCGCGGGTTTGCGTGGTGGCGGAGCTTGCATCAGCGACGAGGAACTGGCGGCAGCTTCCATTGAAGGTGGCCTCAAGGGAGCCGCTGAAACTGTTTCCGAATTGCTCAAAGTGACATTTGGCGAGGCACCGGTTTGAAACCTTTCCCCTGGGTCGAAGCGATGGCTTTTGGCTTTGGCGTTTTGCGGCTGGCCCCGGAACAGTTCTGGACCATGACGCCGCGCGAGCTGCAGGCGGCATATTCGGCCATCAACAAAAGCGCGGGCAGTCTTCAGGCTCCGTCCCGCGCTGATTTCAACCGACTTATGGCTGAGTTTCCTGACGAGGACAAAGCAAAATGACAACAGATACGATTTTCCCCGGCGGCAAAAGCCTTGATGAACTCTCGGACGTGTCGCTTGAACTGGAACGCATCAATGACCTGGCCGATGGTGTTGCCCGCACCCTGACAGGGGCGTTTCGCTCGGCAATTCTGGAGGGGCGTTCCCTGCGCACGCTTCTGGCCGACATTGGACGTTCGTTTGCCGATATTGCCCTGAAAGCCGCGCTCAAGCCTTTGGGTGGTCTTGTGTCCGGTCTTGTCGAAAACCTGTTCACCGCAAGCAATCCTGTGCTGAACCCTGTGCCATTCGCCAAGGGCGGCGTGATTGCCTCACCTACCTATTTTTCTCTTGGGGCAAGTAAAACCGGCATTGTCGGGGAGGCGGGCCCAGAAGCAATTCTGCCCCTTGCCCGGGGCCCGGACGGACGTCTTGGTGTTGCGGCAGGCGGCGCGCAAAACCTGACGATAAATTTCAACGTTACAGCCCGCGATGCGCAGAGCTTCAAGAGTTCAGAAGCGGAAATCAGCGCCATGCTGCTTCGCGCCGTCAAGCGCGGCACCCGCGCAAGCTGACACAGGAGAGAATAGATGGCGTTTCATCAGGTAAGGTTTCCCCTGGATATTGCGTTGGGTGCGCGCGGCGGACCCGAGCGTTTCACTGAAATTGTCACCCTTGGTTCGGGTGCTGAAGAGCGGAACGCGCGCTGGGCCGATTCCCGGCGTCGCTATGATGCAGGCTATGGCATCAAGTCCCTTGCCGACATGCAGATTGTACTGGCGTTTTTTGAGGAACGGCGCGGCAGGTTCCATTCATTTTTGTGGCGCGATCCTCTGGACCATTCATCCAGCACACCGGAGGCTGCCATTTTGCCTGGTGACCAGCCCCTTGGCACGGGGGATGGCACGAATGTGCAGTTTCAGTTGAAAAAGCGCTACGGGGGCAGCTTTGACCCCTATGATCGCGAAATAACCAAACCCGTGGCCGCCAGTGTCCGGGTTGCGCTTGATGGAGTGGAAATATCGGGCGCGGATTTTTCCGTGGATGACCTGACAGGCAGCATAACCTTCAACGTGGCACCCGGTGCTGGCGTGGCTATTACCGCGGGATTTGAGTTTGACCTGCCCGTACGCTTTGAAAGCGACCATCTTAACATCGAAGTCGCCAGCTTTGACGCCGCCGATGCACCTTCAATTCCGGTCATTGAGGTGCGCGAATGAAGACATTCAGTTCAGCCTTTGCCGAGCATATCGCATCAGGTGCAACAACGCTGTGCAATTGCTGGCTCATTGAGCGCTCCGATGGAATAAAGCTTGGCTTCACCGACCATGATCGCACGCTTGCCTTCAGCGGACAGACCTTTGAACCTGCACATGGACTTGATGGAAGTGATACAATCGCAAAGCTGGGTGCCCAGGTCGATACCAGCGAAGTCGCAGGCATATTACACTCCAGCGCCATTACCGAGGACGATATTGTGCTGGGTCGATATGATGGCGCCAAGGTTACCACCTACCGGGTCAACTGGCGCGATGTTTCGGTGCGGGCAACTCTGCGGGTTGATAGCATCGGCGAAATTGTGCGTGAGGACGGTTATTTCCGGGCCGAACTGCGCTCTCAGCTTCAAGCCCTCAATATTGCGAAGGGCAGGCGCTACCAGTCTATCTGCGATGCAACGGTTGGCGATATGCGCTGTCGTGTTGACCTGGAGGATGCAGCCTTCAAGGCCATGGCAACTGTCACCACGATAGTGGATCGCTTCACTTTGCAGGTCAGCGGCGCAAACAGTTTTTCCAGCGGCTGGTGCGCCTATGGCAAAGTGGTCTGGCAGACCGGACAGCGCCTCAATCTCACCGATCCTGTGAGCGGCCATTCAAAATCCGACGGTACCGTGACAATTTCATTCAGCGAACCTGTGGGAGACTGGGTAAGCGTGGGCGACCAGATGAGCCTTTATGCGGGCTGCGACAGAAGGTTCTCCACTTGCGGTGAAAAATTTTCCAATGCCCTCAACTTCCAGGGCTTTCCCCATATTCCGGGCAGCGATTTCATACTGACCCTTCCCAAGGTGTCCGATGCCATGGACGGGGGCGTGTTGTTCTAGTGACATGCTTAAAACCGATGGACCAGAAAATTATTCAGGCTGCACTGATGTGGAGAGGAACGCCCTATCGCCATCAGGCCAGCACACCAGGCGTGGGGTGCGATTGCTTAGGTCTTCTCCGGGGTGTCTGGCGCACACTTTACGGAAAAGAGCCTTCAAACGTGCCTGCCTATGGGCGCTCTGCGCGGGATCAGCGCAGCTCCGGGAAACTGCTTGAGGCCGCGCAGCATTTTTTGATGGAAACCGACAGAGCGCCTCTGCCCGGCCGGGTGGTTCTGTTTCGTCTGCGCCGGGCATTGCCGCCGCGCCATTGCGGCATTCTGCTGCCAGAAGAGCAGTTTATCCACGCTCAGGAAAGGGTGGGGGTGGTGGTCACCAGGCTCGACAATATCTGGCTTGGGCGCGTTGATTCATTGTTCGCCTTCCCTGAAAGGTCCCAATAAAACATGGCAACACTTGCCCTATCTGTCGCCGGTCAGTTTGCCGGAAGCCTTGTTGGCGGCCCGGTTGGCGCAACCATCGGGCGTGCGTTGGGTGCGCTGGCCGGAAGCATTGTTGACAACGCTATTTTTGGTGAGGATACCGAAGCTTCCACCCCTTCTGATGTGCGCCTGTTGAGCTCTTCTGAAGGCGGCGTTATCCCCCGCATCTATGGCTGGAACCGCGTTGCGGGAAATATCATATGGGCTACTAATCTTGAACGCCAGACCGTGGAGACCAGTGGCTCCAAAGGACTGTCCTCAGAAGAAAACGAAGAAATAGTTGCCAATTTTGCCATTGCCCTTTGCCAGGGGGAAGTTGCTCATATCGGGCGGATCTGGGCCGACGGACGCTTGCTGGAAACCGAGGGACTGAACTTCAGGTTCCACCGGGGCACAAAAAATCAGTCCCCTGACAGTCTCATCCAGGCCAAGCAGGGCGCTGGCAATACGCCCGCCTATCGCGGTTTGTGCTATCTGGTTTTTGATGGTTTGCCCCTGGGTCAGTTCGGGAACCGCATCCCCAACATCAGTGTTGAATTATGCCGCGTTGTCGGCGAACTGGAACCGGCCATCAGGGCTATCACAATTATTCCTGGTGCCACGGAATTTGGCTATGACCCCGAACCGCGGGTTCAAATTGTTGGATTTGGCGCCACCCGAAGTGAAAACACACACCTGCTGGGTCAGACCTCAGACTGGACCCTGTCGCTGAACGAATTGCAGGCTCTGTGCCCCAATCTTGAACATGTGGCGCTGGTTGTCGCCTGGTTTGGTAATGACTTGAGGTGCGGGCAGTGTCTCATTCAGCCCAGAGTAGAAAATTCGACCCGCCAGATTGAAGGAGTGCAATGGCAGGTGTCGGGAATGGACCGGAGTCAGGTCCCGGTGATGACACAATATCAGGGTGGTCCTGCCTATGGCGGCACGCCCTCAGACGGGGCGGTTCTGGCAGCCATAACTGACTTGAAGGCCCGCGGTCTCAAGGTCACGCTCTATCCTTTCGTTCTGATGGATATTGAGCAATCAAACTCGTTGACTGACCCCTATACCGGGGTCAGTGGACAGCCAGCTTATCCATGGCGGGGCCGTATCACCTGTAACCCGGCACCAGGCGAAGCGGGGTCGCCTGACAAAACAAGCGCCCTCAAAGCCCAGACTGATGCTTTTGTCGGCACAGCAAATGTCAGCGATTTTCAGGACGCTGGTACGACCGTGAACTATACAGGCCCGCTGGATTGGGGTTACCGGCGCATGGTGCTTCACTATGCAAAACTTTCTACTATGGCCGGTGGCGTGAACGCCATGCTCATTGGCTCGGAAATGCGCGGCTTGACCTGGTTGCGGGATAGCCAAACAAGTTTTCCCTTCGTTTCAGACCTGATTGATCTTGTGGACGATGTCCGCGCGATTGTGGGCAGTGGAACCAGGCTCAGTTACGCTGCCGACTGGTCGGAATATTCAGGGTTTCAGCCTTCCGATGCGCCCGGGGACAAACTGTTCCATCTGGACCCGCTCTGGGCCAGCGCCAATATCGATGCCGTGGGCATCGACAATTATATGCCCCTGTCCGACTGGCGTGGGGTTGCCGATGAGCCGGATGCAGAGATCGCCAGCTATTCTCAGGAAATAGATTATCTGAACGCCAACATAGCTGGTGGGGAGGGGTTTGCTTGGTACTATGCCTCGGACGCAGACAGGAACGCGGGAGTTAGAACGCCTATCACTGATGGCACATATGGTGAACCCTGGGTTTGGCGATATAAGGACCTGGTGAACTGGTGGAGCAACCTCCATCATAACCGGGTGGGTGGGGTGCGAGATGCAGTACCTACCGGTTGGACAGCTCAGAGCAAACCGATATGGCTGACAGAACTGGGGTGCGGCGCAGTTGATAAAGGCCCCAATAGCCCCAACCTTTTTGGAGATCCAAAAAGTTCCGAAAACGCGACGCCGCCTTTTTCTGATGGCACCCCCGACCCCCTTGTTCAACGGCAATATCTGCGCGCTCACCACCGGTGGTGGCAGCCGGAAACTTTGTTTTTCACTGGCTCCAATAACCCTGAATCGTCGCAATATAGCGGACGTATGGTTGACCCGGATCGTCTGTTTGTCTGGACCTGGGATGCGCGGCCCTATCCCGCGTTCCCAGCCCGAAGAGATGTCTGGGCTGATGGTGCAAATCATGAAACCGGGCACTGGCTGACCGGACGCCTGGGTGCCCTTGCCAGCGATGAACTGATTGCAGCAATGGCTGCCGACTATGATGTTTCGTTTTCTGCCCTGAGCGCCGCACCCCCCTTGGTGTATGGCGCCCAGATTGCCGGAATCATCTCTTTGCGTGCTGCAATCGAGCCGCTGCTTGGGGCAAGCGGATTGTTTCTGCGCGACACTCCATCAGGACTGCGCACTATTAATCCGGGTGAAGCTTCTGAAATATCTGTTTCTGCAGACTTTCTGGCAGTGCATGATTCTCCCCTGATCACCCGGCAGAGCCCCAACAGGGGTGAAATGATCGGTGGTCTCTCCTTTGGGTATATGGAGAAGATGAGGGATTATCAGAGTGCCAGCGTGACAGCCCTGATTTCCTCCAATCCAGTACAGACCGGAATGGGAACAAATCTGGTGCTGGATATTCCCCAGGCGCGTTACGCAGCAGAAACGTTGCTGCAGGGCCTCCAGCCAACCGACACACTGGAATTGGCCTTGCCACCGTCTTTGCAGGCGGTTGAAATCGGAGATCGCCTGGATGTTGTTTCGCAACGGGATGGACCCTTCCGGCTGACCCAGGTCCGCACGGGTCAGAGCTTAAAGGTCTCCGCTCAGGTGCGCCATGATAGCACCCCGGTGTCTTTTTCTGCGGACTTGAGGGCCACGCCGGCCAATGTGCCCCAGATTGCTTCGTTACCGGAAATTATCGTCATGCACCTCCCTGGCAGTGGAGGAGAGGTCGATGGAACCCGACTTGTATTTGGAGCATTTGCCGACCCCTGGCCAGGTGCGGTTCGATTAAAGAACGAAACAACCGGTGTTGATTTTGGCACTCTTGAATCCCGCGCAACCATGGGGGAGATAACGCAGGCGCTGCAACCTGCAATCGGGGCGGTATGGGACAGAAAAAGCGAAATCCTGCTTACAGTTTATGGAGGGCATCTGGCTTCAACCTCTGAGCTTGAAGTCTTGAACGGAGCCAATCGGCTTGGGGTGCGCAAGGATGGCGGAGAATGGGAGATTATCGGCTTTACTTCCGCCGAGTTGCTCTCGCCCGGCTCCTACCGGCTAACAAATTTGCTCAGAGGCGTGCAGCAAACTCAAAGGCAGGCACTCCAGATGTGCTCAAGTGGAAATCGTGTCATCTTGTTTGACCAGTCACTTTTATCCACTCCCGTGACCAGTTCGCAGCTCGAGACCACACTTGCCCTGAGAGCTTTCGCCGGTGGTTTTGATGCGGTGGGGCAAACGCTGTCATACCATTTGTCATTGGATATTGCCCTGCCTCTGGCACCGGTGAATCTCAAGGCTGACAGAATTGCGGGCGGCGAGGATATCCACTTGCAGTGGAAACGCCGAACCCAGATTGGGGGCGATAGCTGGGTCGGGGCGGGGGTGCCGCTCGATTTTGTGCCGGAGTTGTACGCGCTGAACATATTCAACGGCAGCACCCTGGTCAGGCAGAGTATGACGAATTCGAGCTCATGGACCTACACCGCCAGCGATCAGATCGCTGACTTCGGGGCTTCCCTTCCGGTTTTCAATTTCAGTGTTCAGCAGGTGAGCGCTGCGCTCGGTCCCGGACACCCTTCAACAGGAGCATTCAATGGCTAATACCCCACGTTTGGATTTGCCACTCATCGAAAGCGATCAGGCTCTCAAGCACATAACTCACAATGAAGCGCTGGCAACGCTTGATGCCCTCATTCAGACGAGCGTTGAAATGCAGGGTGCTGTGACGCCTCCCGGCGCTCCTTCACTGGGCGCAACATATGCGCTGGGAGCAGGAGCCACGGGCGACTGGTCGGGGCAGGATGGAAAGCTCGCCATGTGGACGCAGGGTGGCTGGCGCTATGTTGCCCCATTCGAGGGGTGGCTGATGTGGGACAAGGCATTGAGTGCCTTGTTTATCTATAACTCGGGCGCATGGACGGGCTATTCGCCTCAGTTCACCCAGTTCCAAAATATCGCGCTGCTTGGCGTCAATACCACTGCGGACGCAACCAACAAGCTCTCGGTTTCCTCTGACGCCGCGCTGTTCAGTTATGATGGTTCGGGCACCGGAGATATGCGTGTTAAAATAAACAAGTCTGCGTCGGCTGGAACCGCGTCACATTTGTTTCAGGTCGGATTTTCCGGCCGGGCGGAATTCGGGCTGACAGGGGATGATGACTTTCACATAAAGGTCTCGCCGGATAATTTCACCACAACCTTTGAAGCATTGCGCATAAACAAGGGTAGTGGTGACCTCATAGTCGAAAATAAAATGTCCATTGGTCACTCTGGTACGCCTGTTTCCATACTGCATGTGGTTGGCCCGGCAGGAGCGGGGGCCACCGCTGTAACTATTGATGGCGATGGGGGTAGCGGGGATAAACCCTTGCGAATCCGGAATGCAGCGGGCGTTGATAAATGTATTATTCGCGGTGACGGCGATGTGGAAAATACCAATAACAATTATGGCTCTCTCTCCGATATTTCCCTCAAACAGGATATTCGCCCTGCCCGCAGCCAGTGGGAAGATATCAGCCAGCTACGCCTCTGCAACTACAGGCTCAAGGCAGATATTGAAAAAAAATCTGACAGTCCGGTTCATCTGGGGCTAATCGCTCAGGAGACCCAAAAAGTCTGCCCCGGCCTCGTGTCTGAAAACGAAAACGGTCTGTTGAGCATCAAATACTCAATTCTTTATCTCAAGGCCTTTGGCGTCCTGCAAGAGGCAATGAAACGCATTGAGCAACTCGAACAGGCGATGGGCGCCCGTCAGAATCCAGGAGTTGTCAAGAATGACAAGGTTTGAGGAATGTCTGGCGGAAGTGTTACGCCACGAGGGTGGTTATGTGGACCATCCAAGTGATCCGGGCGGTGCAACCAATATGGGCATAACACGCAAAACCCTGGCCCGCTGGCGCCGGGTGTCCCCCTGGTGGCAATTGCCCAAAGAGGATGTGAGAACCCTGAAGCGAACTGAAGCCGCCCGCATCTATCGCTCACTTTACTGGGACAGATGTCGCGCCGACTTGCTTGCGCCGGGTCTGGATCTGGCCGTTTTTGACTTCGCGGTGAATAGCGGCCCCCAGCGCGCCATTCAATATCTGCAAACTCTTCTCGGAACCCGCGCCGACGGCATTGTCGGCCCGCTGACGCTTACAGCCTTGCGAACAGAAATTCGAAAAAAGAATGTGGCAGAACTCATCAGATCTCTCTGCCAGACCCGGCTGAATTTTCTCTCTCGCCTGCGCTCCTTCGCCACGTTCGGGCGGGGATGGACCCGTCGCGTTTCAACAGTCCAGGATCGCGCTCTGGCAATGGCCGGAGCTGAACGTCAAGCCGATATTACCCAAGACACAAACAAAGGAGAATCAATCATGAACATTCTTTCCGGCTATAAAACCTATATCGTTGCCTTTGCCATGCTCATAGCCGGTCTGGGGCAGATGCTGGGCGTAGACCTGCCCGGTTTTAACGGACAATCCGCCGGGCAACTGATGGTCGAAGCACTCGCCATATTGTTTTTGCGCCGGGGCATAAAGTCAGATATTCTGAGCGCTTGAATTGCAGATTTCGTTCATGTGGAGTTCAGGTGACCGGAGTTATATTTTCCATATGAAAAAAACATCATATCAAATTGTGGGTTTGGCGCTTGCCGGGGTTCTGTTTTTGCTCGCCGGGGTTGGCGCTGTGCAGGCCCAGGCTGCCGGGCCGTGTCTCGACAATCGCTCCATCGCCGCGGCGGTAGCCGGCGGGCAGTTTCGTTCTTTGCCCCAACTTGCCCAACAGGCCGGATTTAATCCGCAGCAGACTTTCAACTTGCGTGTTTGCCAGATAAACGGCCAGCCCTACTATTATTTTGATACGCTTGATGCTTACGGTCAGACCAGGACTTATGTCTTGCGCGCAACAGATGGTGCCCCCTACATTGGCGGCTAGTTACCAGAGGGGAATCAGTCCATGCGCATTCTTGTGGTTGAAGATGACGTTAACCTGAACAGGCAGATCAAGGATGCGCTCGAAGACGCGGACTATGTTGTTGATGTGGCCTTCGATGGCGAGGAGGGGCATTTTCTTGGCGACACCGAGCCCTATGATGCGGTGGTTCTGGATATTGGCCTGCCGCAGATGGATGGGCTGAGCGTCCTTGAAGCATGGCGGCGCGACGGGCGGGATATGCCGGTGCTTATTCTCACTGCGCGGGATCGCTGGAGCGATAAGGTTCAGGGCATAGACGCCGGAGCCGACGACTACGTCGCCAAACCCTTCCACATGGAGGAAATTCTGGCTCGTATCCGCGCTTTGGTCCGGCGCGCGGCTGGGCATGCGTCAAACGAGATACAAATTGGCGAGGTGCGTCTGGATATGGGGGCAGGCCGGGTCACGGTCGAAGGCAAGGCGCTCAGGCTAACCTCTCACGAGTTCCGCCTTCTTGCCTATCTGATGCACCACAAGGGAAAGGTTGTCTCCCGTACCGAACTGACTGAGCATCTTTATGATCAGGATTTTGACCGGGACTCCAACACCATTGAAGTTTTTGTCGGGCGCCTGCGCAAGAAACTGCCCAAGAATTGTATTGAGACCGTTCGCGGCTTGGGCTACCAGATCAACGACTGCCAATGAGAAAAGGCTCTATTGCAGCCAGATTGTTCTGGCTGTCGCTGGCATGGCTGGTTGTGGCCCTCGTTGCAACAGCTTTTTTGCTGGCAGCGCTTTATTCCCGGGCGCTTGATAGAAGCCTGTCCGAAGCGCTCAACTTCAATCTGGAAACACTCGTGGCGCGTACTCTGGAAAATGGAGCGCCCGAAGCGCCCGGTCTTTCTGCCGCCGATCCTCGCTTTACCCGCCCCGCGTCGGGCTGGTACTGGCAGATAACGGACGAAGTCGGCCTGCCCCTCAACCTGTCAAATTCGCTCATCGGGAGTGTGATGCCAAGAATTTCGGGGCCGTTTAATGACAGGAATGCGCGCACGGGTATCGCCATTGATGATTTTGATACCCGTATCCGCATGATTGAACGAAAAGTGACTATTGGTGACCAGGAGCTGATTTATGCAGTTGCAGGGAACCTTGATGAGATCGCAACCCTGACGGGACAGTTTCGTGGACAGACCCTTGTGGTTTTGGGGGCCGTGGGGGCAATGCTGGCCATCATGAGTGCCATTGTTGCCCGGGTGGCGCTGCGTCCGGTTCAAAAGCTGAGCAAGGCCATAGAAAACGTTCGTTCGGGAGGTGCCAGACGGGTTGAGGGGGATTTCCCAAGCGAACTGGTTCCCCTCGCCGACGAACTCAATGAACTACTCAGAGCCAACACTGAAATTGTTGAACGCGCAAGGAACCAGGTGGGAAACCTCGCTCACGGATTAAAAACCCCGCTGGCGGTATTGCGCAACGAAGCGGCAGGCAGAGAAGAGGAGTTTGCCGGAGTTGTTCGTGGTGAGGTGGAAAAAATGAACAGTCAGGTCAAGACTTATCTGGATCGGGCGCAAATGTCGGCCCGAACGGCGGTGATCGGGCAAAAAGCAGACACCGGGGAAGTCATTGAACGCCTGGTCAGGGTAATGGAAAAAATTCATTCCGACCGGGACATTGGTCTTGAATTGCCAGTGGATGGGGCACCCTGGTTCCGGGGGGAGGAAAGTGACCTTGAGGAGATGGTCGGGAATTTGCTTGACAACGCTTGCAAGTGGTCAAAATCATCTGTTGCTATTATTGTTGAGCAAACCCGGGTGTCAGGTCAAAAAAAGGTCTTGATCGCGATCAATGATGACGGGCGCGGCCTGAATGAAACAGAAATGAAGGCTGTGCTGCGCCGGGGCGTGCGGCTGGATGAAAAGACCCCCGGGAGCGGTCTTGGTCTTGATATAGTCAAGGAGCTGGTAGACGTCTATGGTGGAACCTTGTCATTGCATCCATCCCCACAGGGAGGGCTGGAGGTGCGGCTGGTTCTGCCTGTTGCAGGTGTTTAGGGTCCCGGCCTTGGTATACTACGCTTTTCCACCACAACTGTTAGTGAAATGATATGCATGTGACCAAAATCAAAATTGTGAAAAGTTTCGTTATGCTTGCTGCTGTGTTTGCGGTGGGTGCCTGCTCACGCACAGTCGGCTTTCCGGCCAATCAAAGCATTGCCACGCTCACTCCACCGGTTGCTGCAACGCCTCTGCAGGCCTCAGTTCCCGGCGCAACAACGCAGGCAGCCCGTCAATCTACGGACGCCTCGCTGTTCATCAACGCTCAGGCTTTTGCGAAGTTGAGCGAAAACGAAAAGTCAGAAGCTGCCAGCGCGCAATTTTACGCCCTGCAATTTGGTCGCCCCGGTGCACCCCGGCGCTGGAGTGGAGACAAGGGCGCAACCGGTAAAATAACCGTGGGTCCTTTTGTGCGTGTAAATAGTCGTGACTGCCGCGAGTTTGTTCATGAGGTCAAAGTTGGAGAGGAAGAGCTCTCTCAAAGTGGTACCAGCTGTCGTGATATTGACGGCACCTGGAAGGTCGTAGCTTCCTAAGGACGAGGTTTTAGGTTTCTGACTTGTTAAAAAGCCTTTGTTTACCCGTAACTGCTACGGTTTTTGAAAGCCGCCCAACGGCCCACTCAAAAATTTAGCGTTGGAACATGTCCGCCCATCAGCCATTGCCGCACGATTCTGCTGTCAACAAAGACTGCAACACTGAATCGGATTACGTTTGTGATGCGGGCGACGTAGTCGAGGCGTTGATGGGACCTGTTCTGGTTGATCCCCCCGTTCTTTATCCCTCAGAGGGGGCAATAGAAAAATCTCATGCAATAGCTGTCTGGAACTGGCTGGTTAGAGACATCGAGCCGGGCCTTGCGCAGGAAGCCGGGGATGCACTGGCACCTGAAACAAGTCCTCGCTTGCGCTCTGCCTTTTCCCTTAAAATTGCCGAGCTTATTTCCCGGACCCGTCAATCCATTTCTCAAAATGAAGAGGAGAAACGGCGTTTCAAGGTCCAGATCGGGGGGGATGAAATTTTTCAGTCCCTAGAGCGGATTCAAAATGCGCTCCGCTATCATCAATTGCTGCCCCAGGCTGTTGCTTTTGGACGCGCGATAAATAATGTTCGTGATGAAGATGCCCTCAAGCTTGCCTTGAATGCATTTCCAGTGGATGACCCTGCTGTATCTGCTCTGATGATGCATGCTGCAATCGGCCAGGCAAAAAACCCTCATCGGCTGGTTTCCGTCATTCTGGATATGTCTGATGCTCCGACACAACAGGGCATTGAAGCTGCAGGCCTTGCACCGGTCATCGAGGCGGTTATTGCTCACGCGCAAAACCAACTCGGCGTATTTGTCGATTCCTATGGGAGGTTTGCGGATATTGACCTTGCATGTTGTGCTCTGGACCGGTTCAACCGGTTGATTGTGGCGGTCTCCATTGTTACCGAAAATGACAAGAATTGCCGCTGGGCGCAAAAGGTCTCGGGCTTGATCCGAGAGGTTTCCAGCATGATAGAGCCGCGCCTGACGCGTCTTGATTCTGACATTCGGATGTCCTTGCGCAAACCGCGTACCGGTGTCGATCGCACTGACCCCGAACTGATTCTGGATGCGTTAAATGGTTTATATCTGCTGGTGGCAGTTAAAGCCGCAAAAGAGTCGCTGGCGCTCAATACTATTGTCAACACCTTGTGGGCCACTATCGGCAAGGACCTTGAGACGCTGATGAGTCGCAGTCTTGAAGCTTTTCGTCAGGAGCCGGACAATCCGGTTTTTCTTGAGCGATTGAATGCCGGTATTAAGATGGCCGAGGTGCGTTTTAATCCCGAATATGCCGCCATACTGACACGGGCCAGAGATACAGCTGTCAGGTAGGGCTATTCTTCATTTTCGGATTCGACTCGGCGCGGATTTTGCAACTTGCACCATCTCGACATGCGTGTTGTTGCGGACAATAATTGTTTGCCCTTCGCTGACAGCAGACATATTCATATAGGCAAGGTTAGTCCCTGTTCCTTCGTTCGCAGCTTTGAATACAACGCCGATTGCCCGGGAGGGTAAGTTTGTTTCAGTATCCAGATAGATCTGGCAGCCAACTTCAAGTGTAACCTCGTTGCTAACGCCCAACTCCACTATGTCCTCCCGGTCTCCAAAACGCCCTACCAAATAATTTGGCACTCCCTCCATGATGCTTCTATCGTCCTCAAGTACGCGCGCGCCGTCAGAAAACCGGCCGACATGGATGCAGCGTTCCTGCGCAATTATCCCAGAATATTCAGCCGGTATTTCTCCCAGAACAACCTTGGCGGCGACTTCGTTCAGCGTCAAAATTCTATCTTCTGCCGATTTGCTTAAATATGGTTGCGCGCGCCTGGGCCAGAGGCGCGCCAAAAACCCCCGGTCGGGGCTGGTGGTTACACGGACAAAGGAATCTCCACTGTCAAGGAAACAGCTTTCCACCCCCTCGGGTGCCTGAACGACTGGAAGCTGTCCGTCATCGCTCTCGTGCTCAAGGTCCGGGGCAGTAAACTTTTCGCCGGAATGGTCCAGTCCCGCCAACTCAAAAAATGTAGCCCGCCCGTGGTTTGCGCAGGCATACATGCTCAGCTCGCCCGCGTTCGACCCCGCCAGAGCAATGTTCTTGAGTACACCAACGCCTTGAAGCTGGCAACGTTCAACCGACCAGGCGGACTCGCCTCCTGCTCCATGCCATAGAGTGAGGTCAGGCTGCCACCCACCGCAAACAACCAGCCTGTCGACCAAAAGTGTATCGGGGTTCGATAGCGAAGAGTTTGAGGCAAGGCCAAACTGGGCATTCAGTTGTCCGCCTCCCGCCCTCTTCGCTGAAACCGCTTGCGTCCCTGTTGCAAGGGAGATGCCATAGGCCTTGGCAAATTCAAAGAATCGGGATTTCGGGCGGCCTCGGCTGTCGGCCAGCTTTGCAACCTTTATGCCCATATCAGCCGCCAGAAGCGCAACCTGCGTTGCAGCGCTACTTGATATGCAAAAGGCGGCGTTTTTGCCGCTCCATACTCCATAAAATGTGGCTAGATGAAAAGCTGCGCGCGCTTTCACGACACCGGGAAGGCGGTTTCCGGGGAACACCGGCAAGCGCTCCAGCGTGCCCGTGGCCAGAACGCATCTGCGACTTGATATACGGAGCATTTCTGTATGGACACTGCTTTCATGGCGCACGACCCTATGCACTTTGACACTGTTTCCAGACAATGAAAGCGCTTGAGAGTTGGTGAAAACCTGTACATTGTCATAGTCTGCAAGAGCATCTTCAAGGGACTTTATAAAATCACCGGGCCTTTGTTCGCCTTCCTGGGCCCCGAAAAATCGCGCATCCCCTCCCAATATCGAACGCCGCTCGATAATGGTGACTGCCCAGCCGCTTTCAGCTGCGGCCAGTGCCGCACTAAGGCCGCCAACCCCTCCGCCAACTACCACCAGATCAGTCTCAAGGTTTTTTTCGGCCGGCAGACTCATCCATGACCCTGCCAGAGCGCTGCCTTCCCTCAGTTCAAGGTCAAGACTGCGCGCGCCCTGACCTGAAACGATGCGTTTGATACGTTCGACGGGTGAGCGTTTGACCTTTTGTAAGTCTGCTTCTGAGGCAAAGAGACGCAACTGCATCCCCTCAACAAGCGGTGTTCTTTCCATTGGCAGGGGAATTGTCTTTATTGTGTCAGGCAGGGTAGCAACCACGGGCGGGCAGGCCTCAGCATCCAGTGCGATTTCTTCTCCGTTCATTTCTCCAAGTGTGTCCACTCCCGAAGCCAACAGCGCCGAAAGGATGCTGTCGCCTTCAAATCCCTGATAACTCCGTCCCTCAAGTTCGAATGAAATGGGTCGTTCCCGATTGATTAGCGAACCGGAAAACAATGCATCCTGCCTGGCATCGAACCTCGCACTTGGGTTTTTTGCCATGCTCAGCCCCCAGACCTGATGTGCTGGTATTCTGAAATTTGTCTTGATGCGCGCTTAGCCCCGCCGCACCGTTTGGAGAAATATTCTTCCTCCAGCCCTTCCGCTTTTCCGGCAAGAAATCGGGCAATGGCGGGAGCAACAAATGCCCCGGTATTTCCAAACCCGCCAACCGCCCAGGCGCCGCTCTGTCCTAGTTTTCCCGCAAATGGTGCGCCATCGCTACTCACACAGGTATTGAACACCGCCCGGCCTGCAGGGCGCAGTTTTTTTCCATCCGGTAACGAAGCAACGATATCTGTTGCCACCTCGTCAACTAGCGAGAGGGAGACGATTTCATAGCCGTTGTTGGCCTGCCCATAGGCGCGAAAGCGGTTGAACGGATTAAGTACGTATTTCTCACTCAATGCAGGAGCTGGCTCGCATGCCAGTGTAGTTGCACTCGCCTCCACAAAGGCGGGGTTCAGATATTGTGGTTTGGCATGGGCGCGAATAGCCTCTTCATCTGCCAGAACTAGGCGATTGGCCTGAATTGTCCCTTCGGACATTCTTGCCACGACCTGACCTCCCCTTTTGATGGATAGTGTGAGATCGTTGACACTGCCGATACGCACCCCGCCATCCGCAAGCCAGCGCCCAAGTGCTGGCCGGAACGGCTTGTGTTGGATAATTCTTGCGCCGCGAATGCGCAATGTTTTTTTCGCGGCAGGCAGGGCACCAATTGTTTCCTGCTCAATCTCGAAACCGTATCCCTTGGCCACATGAAACATGTGGGCAAGCGCCTGAGCGCAATCGAAGGTTGTTGCAACGATGAGCGGATTGATCCGCCCAAGAGCCTTGCCTCCGCCAATGCTGGTCAGGAGTTTGAATGCCTCGGCGCGCGATTGAGCCAGCAGCTGCCATGTTTCAGGGCGGGTAATGCAATCCACTGACAACGGTAACTCGCGTGCCAAACGAAACCCTATCGACGGCTCGAATGCCAGATATACCTTCTTTTTATGCACGCGCGCCAACAATCCGGCTACCAGTCCAGCTTGTAAACTGGAGCCAACCAGCATAAAATCAAAGTGATGTGTCCCTTTTTTTGTCATTTTCTAATTGTGACACCCGACAGCGACATTTTGCGCAATCACAAACACGATAGATGCGTGGATTTTTGTGCAAAATTGCCTAATGAGTAAATATCTGCTCAATCCAATGTCCTAAAAGTTTCAAAGGCTAGTCTCTGGTATGACTGTATGGTTGTTTATTGGCGGAACTGCGGTTCTGGTCGCCCTTGCGCTGGCCTATGCAAGTCGTCCAAAAAAAGGTCAGACTGGGGTGGTACTCCAAAGTCTGTCAAATGAAGATCATTTCAAGGTGCAACTTGCTGAAATTGAAGCAGATGTAAAGTCCGGACGGCTTGGCGAGACGGAGGCTGAGGCTGCACGGGCTGAACTGGCCCGCGAACTTATCCACCACCGTTCCATTGCACAGGCCGGCCTGCCCGAGCCAAGTGATCGTTGGGTTGGCCCGGGGCTGGCTCTGGCCAGCCTGTCTACAGTTGGCCTTGCTGTGATTGTTTATGCTTTTATCGGCACTCCTGATCAGCCCGCCGCCCCCATGGCCATGCGTGTTTTAGAAGAGGGAAACCCTATCAGTTTTGCCCAGGCAATCACACGCGTTGAAACGCAACTGCTCGTAACACCTGATGACATTGATGGCTGGCAGGTCCTGGCCCCGGCTTATATGCGGGCGCAGAGGTTCTCTGATGCGGCGGACGCTTACCGTCGCATTCTTGAATTGAAACCGCCCGATGCCGACACTCTGACAGATTTCGCCCAGGCCCTGTTGTTTGATAATCAGGGTGTCGCCCCTCTCGAAGCGATTGAAGCACTCGAGCAGGCGGTAGAGATGGATCCCACCCATCCACGGCCCCGGTTTTTTCTTGCAGGCGATGCCACCCGGCAGGAAGACTGGGACAACGCAATTACCCAGTGGAATGAGTTGCTATCTCTGGCCACTGGTGACGAGCCATGGCTCGATGTGGCCAAAGAGGGGCTCTCTATTGCCATGGCTCGCGGGGAATTGCTCCCCCAAAAAACCATTCCCCAGCCTTCGGTACTTGAGGATCCTGCCCAGGCTGAGCTTATTCGCTCCATGGTGGCAGGATTGGCTGAACGCCTTGAGCAGGACGGCGGTTCCATTGAAGAATGGACACGTCTTGTTCGCTCCTATCTTGTGCTGGGAGAAACTGAAAACGCCCGCCAGGCCTATGAAAAGGCCCTGTTGACAAATCCCGGAGCAGAAGAACGTGTCGAATTGGACGCACTGGCCCGGGATGCCGGATTCACTGGAGAAAATGAATAAATGGCACTGACCCGAAAACAAAAACGACTGAGCATCATTGCGGTTCTGGGGGTAGTTCTTGCCTTGGCCACCACCCTCATTCTTACCGCCTTACGTGATGAAATCGTATTTTTCTTTTCACCCACGGAATTGTTGGAGCGCTCTGAACTTGCGGGCCAGTCTGTACGGGTGGGCGGGCTTGTGCTCGAGGGCAGCTGGACTAAAGAGGGCGAGAACAATTCTTTTGATGTTTCAGATGGGGCCTCCGAGGTCACGGTCACCTATGTTGGAATACTTCCTGACCTTTTCCGCGAGGGGCAGGGGGTGATTGCCGAGGGGCAGTTGATTGAGGACGGAACATTTGATGCCAGCACCGTTCTTGCCAAACATGACGAAAATTATATGCCAAAAGAAGTTGAACAGGCCTTGAAGGAACAGGGCAACTGGCAGGGAAAGTATGAATAGCACAAAAATGCTGGCCGCACGCCAACCCGCTGTGAGGAGAAACTGACATGTCAATTGAACTGGGTCACTTTGCACTGATACTGGCTGCTGCAATTGCCGTGGCGCAATCGCTTGTGGGTTTCGTGTTCTGGCGCATCGGTGGTCGGGCCACGGCCTTCGTCCGTCAGGCGGCAGTATTACAGTTTCTGCTCATAGTTGTTTCATTTCTGGCGCTGGTACAGGCTTTTGTCTTATCAGACTTTTCTGTCGCGCTCGCCTATGAGTATTCTCACACCCTCCAGCCCCTGCTTTATAAAATCACCAGTGTCTGGGGTAATCACGAAGGCTCGATGCTGCTCTGGTTGCTTGTTCTGGCTTTGTTTGGTGCCGCTGTTGCCGTATTTGGTCGCAACCTTCCCGGCGATTTACTGGCGCTGGTCCTTGGGGTTCAGGGCGCGCTTGGAGCGGCCTTTATTTCTTTCACCATCTTCACCTCAAACCCTTTTGAGCGCATGAACCCGGTACCTTTTGAAGGGCGCGACCTCAACCCCATCCTTCAGGATATCGGCCTCGCCATCCACCCACCGCTTCTTTATGTGGGCTATGTGGGGCTGTCAGTGTGCTTTTCCTTTGCTATTGCCGCACTTGTTTCAGGACGGGTTGATGCCGCCTGGGCCCGCTGGGTCCGTCCCTGGGCGCTTGCCAGCTGGACTTTTCTCACCCTTGGCATCGCCATGGGTTCCTACTGGGCCTATTATGAGCTTGGCTGGGGCGGCTGGTGGTTCTGGGACCCGGTGGAAAATGCCTCCCTTATGCCATGGCTCGCAGCAACTGCTCTTTTGCACTCGGCTCTGGTGATGGAAAAACGGGTTGCCCTCAAGGTCTGGACCATATTCCTGGCTATTCTGGCCTTCTCCCTCTCTCTGCTGGGCATGTTCCTCGTACGATCAGGTATCCTGACTTCAGTGCATTCTTTTGCCGCAGACCCGACCAGAGGCATGGTTATTCTGGCTATGCTTGCGGTCGCTATTGGCGGTGCATTTGCCCTTTTTGCCCTGCGCGCCAGGACCCTGCGGGTTGGTGGGCTGTTTGCACCCATCAGCCGTGAGGGCGCACTTATTCTCAACAATCTTTTCCTTTCCACCGCCGTAGTGGCTGTTCTTGTGGGCACACTTTACCCGCTGATACTTCAGGCTGCTGGCGGCCCCATGATTTCAGTGGGTGCACCATTCTTTGATCTGACGTTTGGTGCACTGATGGTGCCTCTACTCATCCTCCTGCCTCTTGGCCCGTTTCTGGCGTGGAAGCGGGGCGATTTCATTGCTGTCATCCAGCGGCTGGCCGGCGCTGCAGGCCTGGCGCTGCTGTTGATGGTTGTCACGGTTCTCCTGGTGGGGGGGCAGGTATCGCTGGCCACCTTCGGCTTGCTTCTGGGTTTCTGGGTTGCCATCGGGGCTATTGCTGAAATTGTTGATCGCATCCGTCTTGGCCGCATTCCCTTTGGGCAGAGTTGGCGCCGTCTCAAGGGTTTGCCCAAAACGGCATGGTCGACCGCACTGGCGCACTTTGGCGTTGGCATCGCAGTGCTGGGCATCGTTTCGGTCAGCGCCTGGGAAACCGAAAAAGTGGTTTCCATCGGTGTCGGGGAAAGTGTCACACTTTCCGGCTACGAGGTGCGTTTGAATGATGTGCAACAGATCGCAGGTTCAAACTATGTTGCCGAACGGGTCGTATTTGATGTCATTGCGCCGGACCAGTCAGTGCGTAGTGCATTCTCCGAAAAGCGTGTTTATACGGCATCCCGCCAGCCCAGCACTGAAGCGGGCATCCTCACCTACGGCCTGTCCCAGTTCTATATTTCGCTGGGTGACAGGGATGAGGAGGGCAACCGTGTGGTACGGGTGTGGTACAAACCCTACATCACCCTGATGTGGTACGGTGCCGTCATCATGGCTTTTGCCGGGTTTCTTTCGCTGAGCGATCGCCGTTTGCGCGTGGGTGCACCAAAAACCGCGCGACAGAAGCCCAAACAACAACCGGAGCCTGCCGAATGAGATGGACCATCCTGCTTCCGATGCTTTTTGCTCTAAGCACGCCGCTGGCTCTGGTGACATCCGCCAGCGCGGTCAACCCTGATGAAATTCTTGCTGACCCGGTTCTTGAAGCCCGGGCCCGTGATATATCTGCGGAACTGCGCTGTCTTGTGTGTCAGAACCAATCCATCGATGACAGTGATGCACCCCTTGCCCGTGATCTTCGTTTGCTGGTGCGCGAGCGCCTGCTTGAAGGGGATGCTGACAGTGAGGTTTTTGAGTTTATTGTCGCCCGCTATGGTGAGTTTGTGCTGCTCAAACCCTATTTCGGGCCCCACACCATTGCGCTGTGGGCAACTGCACCGGTTGTATTGTTCCTGGCCATTATCGCAGTTGTAATAAATTTGCGCCGTCGTCGAGCCGAGCCGCAAAAAGCTAAACCCGTGCCCACCGGAATGACGGCAAAGGAACGGGATATTCTTGCAAGCCTGCAAGGCGATAGCTCTCAATCCGGTAAGGGCTGATGTAAGAATTCACGAAGGACCCGGCAGGCTTGTTTTTGAGCGCGAAGCGCTTTAATCGGAGCCTATGCTCGACTTCTTTTCCCTCTTTGTTGCTCCGGGTCTGGATGCATGGTCGACCGCTGGCCTTATTGCGCTGAGCACATTGACTTCGGCTATTACCGCAGCTTTCGGCCTTGGGGGTGGTTCGCTGCTCATTGCGGTAATGAGCCTGTTTATGTCCGGCGCGGTGGTTGTGCCTGTGCACGGGGCCATCCAACTGGGCAGCAATGGCGGGCGGGCTTTTATTCGCCGGGCTTTTATTCAATGGCAGTTTGTGGGCTGGTTTATTCTGGGTTCGGCCTTTGGTGCACTGGCTGGCGGGCGCGTTGCCACGGCCCTGCCCGAGCCGATTTTTAAAGGTGCCATTGCCCTGTTTCTCCTCTATAGCGTCTGGCTTCCCAAGCCAAAGATTAACCGGCGCGGTCCGCTTTCAACCACCATCGCCGGAATATTTACTTCCGCTATTGGTATGATTGTGGGCATCGCCGGCCCGCTGGTCATCACATTTCTTAGGAATCTTACCGACAGGCGCCAGATTGTGGGCACTCACGCCTTCTTGATGACGTGCCAGAATGTTTTCAAATTGCTGGCATTCATTTTGTTCGGCTTTGCATTTTACGACTATCTGGCCCTGATACTGGCCATGGTGGCCTCGGGCCTGGTCGGCACGGTTTTCGGGGGGCTGGCGCTCGACAGGTTACCCGAAAAACTGTTTCATATTGCCTTTCGTGCCATCCTCACACTGGTGGCACTTGATCTGGCCCGGCGCGCCGTTTTGGGTGTCTGAGGGCAGGGGGTCTTTTTTTGCTCCAACAATTACAAAAATGTAACCTTGGCGCCATGGCATGGAAAGGTTCCCTGCATTAGCTCTCTCATTTAGCTGTTGAGAGCTGACTCTAAGGAGAAATTTCATGCGAACACGAACTCTTTCCAATTCCCGCCGCTGGCTTGTGGCAACTTCGCTGGTCGCTGTGCTGGCCCTTGCTGTTGTAGGGGTTGGCTTTGTCAGTCAGCCCGTGAATGCCCAGGTACGCGTTGAAGCCCCCTCCGGGGCTCCGGCAAGCTTTGCCAACCTTGTTGAAGCAGTTAAGCCCTCGGTTGTATCCATCAATGTTGAAGGCCGCCAGCCCATCCGTCGGCTTGATGGCGAAAACTTTGGCTTTCAATTTCCCGATCTTCCACGCGACCACCCCCTACGTCGTTTTTTTGACCAGTTCGAGGATCAGTTCGGCCAATCCCCCGGCAGTGGCGGTCAGCCGCGTACCCGGCGGTTTCAGGCCGCTGGAGCCGGTTTCATCATCTCTGAAGATGGCCTGGTGGTCACCAATAACCATGTGGTCGAGCAGGCTGAAAATATAACCGTCACAGATGACAACGGCGAAGAATATGTCGCCACATTGATTGGTACCGATGCCCGCACCGATCTTGCATTGCTTAAGATTGAGGGCGCCAGCAACCTGCCCTATGTTGAATTTGCTCAGGAAGATGTGCGCGTGGGCGACTGGGTCGTTGCCGTTGGCAACCCGTTTGGTCTTGGCGGCACCGTCACAGCCGGGATTGTTTCAGCCCGCGGCCGCGACATTTCCGCCAACACCTATGGTGACTTTATTCAGATTGACGCTGCCATAAACCGTGGAAACTCCGGTGGCCCCGCGTTTAACCTCTCCGGTCAGGTTGTGGGTGTCAACACCGCTATTTTCTCACCCACCGGTGGCAATGTGGGCATCGCCTTTGCCATTCCTGCAGAGGTGGTTCAACGGGTCATCAATGATCTGATGGAAGACGGCTTTGTTACCCGGGGTTTTCTTGGCGTTGGCATTCAGGATGTCTCCCCTGACATTGCTGCAAGTGTCGGACTTGATCGTGCCCGTGGTGCCCTTGTCACCGCGCCTCTGCCCAACGGACCTGCCGGCGCAGCTGGCATCAAGGCTGGCGATATCATTCTCAAAGTTGATGGTGAGTTGATTGACGACACGCTCGACCTTACCCGGACCGTAGCCAAAATTGCTCCGGAAACCCCCGTTGATGTGGTGCTCTGGCGTAATGGCGAAAGCTTTAGTGTAGAAGTCGTGCTTGCTGAGCGGATTGAGCCAACAGTTGGCGCGCCCGAAGAGGAAGAACTGAGCCCGCATGAGCCTGAACCGGTTGCCCCCACCAGTGTTGGCCTTACTCTTGTGCCCAATGAACAGGGTGAAGGTGTGATCGTGGCTGCTATCGAGCCCGAATCCATTGCTGCGGCCAAAGGCTTTGTGCGTGGAGATATATTGCTTGAAGCCAATAACATGCAGCTCAACTCCCAGCAGGACTTCGAAGATGCGCTTGAGGCAGTCCGCGCCAGCGGGCGCACCAGCATTCTCGTTAAAGTATCGCGCAACGGCAATGTGCGATTTGTTGGTCTGCCTATATAAAATCCAAACGAAAACGGCCTCGGCGAACATTGTCGCCGGGGCCGACTGGTTCTTTCTCCGGTTTGTTATGGAAAAACAATCAGTTTAAGCTACCAGCCTGAAATTTCATCAGCCGGGCTCCTGACATATGAAAATTCTGCTCATAGAAGATGATAGCGAAGCGGCTCTCTACCTGATCCAGGCGCTGGATGAAGCAGGGCATGTTGCCCACCACGCCAGCGATGGTGAAACCGGCTACGCCATGGCCAGCGGAATGGAATATGACGTTCTCATCGTTGATCGCATGCTGCCGCGGCGCGATGGCCTCTCAATAGTTGAATCACTTCGCGCTGAAGACAATCAGACTCCGGTGCTCATTCTTTCTGCCCTTGGGGAAGTCGAAGACCGCGTAACAGGCTTGCGCTCAGGTGGAGATGACTACCTCACCAAGCCCTACGCATTCAGCGAACTTCTCGCCCGTATCGAGGTGCTCGCCCGCCGCTCTAATCCTGCAGAAGCTGCAACCAGCCATAAAGTCGGCGACTTGACGCTCGACAGGCTTTCACGCGAAGTCACCCGTAATGGTGAGAAAATTCTGCTCCAGCCCCGTGAGTTCCGCCTGCTTGAATATCTGATGAAACATTCTGGTCAGGTGGTGACCCGCACTATGCTGCTCGAAAATGTCTGGGACTATCACTTCGACCCCCAGACCAATGTTATCGACGTCCACATGTCGCGTCTGCGTGCCAAGATTGACCGGGGCCACAAAACCCAGCTTTTGCAGACTGTACGTGGTGCCGGGTATATGATCCGTGCATAAAATAGTCTCCCTGTGGCGCACCACCACCGTGCGCTTCACTGCCATTTTTATTCTTATCTTCATTGTTTTTTCGGTCGCTCTACTGACCTATATGGCCGTGCGCTCCTCCATATCCATCCAGCAGGTACAAACCCGTGAAGTGGTCTGGGAGATCCGCCAGCTTCAAAACCTCAATCAGCGCAGGGGCCTGCGCGCCCTGGCCATAACCGTTCAGCGCCTGGCCAGTCGCCCTGGCCCCGGCGTCTATTATCTGGGCACCCCCCAAGGCGAGATGATTGCCGGGAACCTTGATTCCATTCCCTCCGACATTCTCGCCAATGAGGGGCGCTATTCCCTGCGCTATACCCCACAAGATGCCTTTGGTCGGGCAGGGGTTGAACGTGACGAAGCCGCCCCCCGGGCCCGTGACAGCCACGCCATCGTCCAGTCGGTCATTCTGGAGGGGGGGTTGCGCCTCGTGGTGGGGCGCGATGTTGTCGAACGCCGGGACTTTACCGCCATTATCCTGGGGACGATGGCGGTGGGTCTGGGCGGGATTATTGTGCTTTCCGCCATTGCCGGGGTGCTAATGGCCCGGCACGTTCTGGCACGCATCGATACCATCACCGCGACCTCCAACGAAATCATGTCCGGCAACCTTTCCGAGCGGGTGCCCGTGACCAGGCACAATGACGAGTTTGACCAGCTTGCCATCAACCTCAATGATATGCTCGACCGTATCGAAAAGCTCATGGCCGGTCTCAAAGAGGTTACTGACAATGTGGCCCATGACCTCAAAACACCACTTTCACGTATGCGCAACCGGGCCGAAGCCGCCCTGCGTGAGGGCAAGAAGCCTCAGGACCACAAAAAAGCTCTGGAAGCGACTATTGCTGAAAGTGATCAGCTCATTTCCACTTTCAACGCCCTGTTGCTGATTGCCCGTGTTGAAGCCGGAGCAGTGGCTGACAGCCTTCAGGACGTTGATGTCAGCGAAGTTGTTGCCGATGTGTGCGAGCTTTACGGTCCGGTCGTGGAAGATGCAGGCGCCGTCCTTGAAGCATATATTACTGCGGACATAAAAGTGCATGCAAATCGTGAATTATTGTCTCAGGCGCTTGTGAACCTGCTTGAGAACGCCATAAAGTATGCCACCGAGCAAAACAAGGGTTCAGCTGACGATGCCAAAACCGGGGGCAAAATCATTGTCAGTGTTAAACGCAAAGACGATCGGATATATATTGAAGTTGCCGATAACGGACCGGGTATCCCCGATAGCGATCGCCAACGCGTGCTCGAACGTTTTGTTCGACTGGAAAAAAGCCGCACCGAACAGGGTTCCGGTCTGGGGCTCTCGCTGGTTTCCGCCGTCGTCAGATTGCACAAGGGGACCTTTCGAATTGAAGACGCGGACCCCGGAGTCCGTGCAATCATGGTTTTGCCCGCAAAACCCTGATTGTTGCAGCTCCGCCTCGCCTGCATTGTGAATATGCAGGTGCGCCCCCTTCCACCGGGAGACCACGAGGGCTTTGATCTCTGGCTTGAAGAGTTGCCTCCGGATCAGGCAGAAAAAATCCGCCCCGCAGGTCCTCTGCTGGCGCCGCTTCTCTCCTCAGCGCCCTATCTGCTTTCTCTGGCCGGAAAACATACGGAGTTTCTCCTCGATTTGCTGAATGGCGAGCCATCAGCATTGTTGCAATCCATAACTGATGAAATAAAAGCGGTTTCTTGTGAAGAGACCTGTGAAGCGGAGTTTTCAAAAGCTCTGCGCATAGCCAAGGGCAAAACCGCCCTGCTTGTCGCCATCGCCGAATGCGGAAATGCCTGGGATACCCGACAGGCAACCGCCGCCCTCTCGGACCTGGCCGATGCAAGTGTGCAGGCCTGCCTTGAGTTTCTTATGCGTAGTGTGGCGCAAAGCGGTAAACTTGCCAAGGGTGCGCAAGCCTCTGCCGTCCAATCCGGGTTGGCGATTTTTGCCCTTGGCAAACATGGCGGACGCGAGCTCAATTATTCCTCGGATATCGATATTGTTGCTTTTTATGATCCCTGCCTGAATGTGCTCACCGATCCCGCAGAGGCAGCTAAAACCTATGGGCGTATAGTGCGCCAGCTCGCTACCCTGATGCAGGACAGAACCGAGCACGGATATGTTTTTCGCACGGATTTGCGTCTGCGGCCTGATCCCGGTTCCACCCCGGCCGCCTTACCCGTCGAGGCCGCCCTGACCTATTATGAGGGACGGGGGCAAAACTGGGAACGCGCCGCCTGGATCAAAGCGCGCCAGTGCGCAGGTGATCACCGGGTAGGGGATCTTTTTCTTAAGAATCTTTCTCCCTTTATCTGGCGCAAGCACCTTGATTTTGCAGCCATCGCCGATATTCAGGCCATGAAGCGTCAGATAAATATTGCCAGCAATGTGGGAGCGGCACGCCTTGGTGGACACAATGTGAAACTGGGACGCGGTGGCATCCGCGAGATTGAGTTTTTTACCCAGACCCAGCAGCTCATTGCCGGAGGGCGCGAACCTGCCCTCCGGGTGCGCCCCACCGTTGAAGCACTTGCCGCCCTTGCGAAAAGTCACTGGATCAGCGCTGAAACCGCCAGTGAACTAAGCGGGGCCTACTGGTTTTTGCGCGCCGTTGAAAACCGCATTCAGATGCTTAATGACGAACAGACCCACACCCTGCCTGAAGATGATGAGGGTTTGGAAAAAATCTCCTGTCTGATGGGCTTTGATCATGTTGGTGCTTTTGAGAAAGCTTACCGGCAGGCTCTGGAAACCGTTACCACAAACTACACCAACCTTTTTGCTGGGGAAAATACCCTTTCCTCCGAAATTGGCTCGCTGGTTTTTACGGGTACCGATGATGATCCCGCAACACTTGAAACATTGTCCGTGCTGGGGTTCAAAGATCCTAGAAAAGCCTCGGCAATCATTCGCAACTGGCACTACGGGCGCTATGCCGCGACCCGTGCCGCACCCGCCCGGGCTCGCCTGACCGAGCTTGTTCCCCCATTACTGGAAACCATCGCCCGTGCCGGAAACGCCGATGAGGCGCTTGCCCGCTTTGATGATTTTTTGTCGCGCCTGCCCATGGGAGTCCAGCTTTTTGCCATGTTGTGCGCCCACTCTCGACTGCTCAACCTGCTGATCGCCTTTATGGCCTCAGCTCCGCGCATGGCTGAAGCGGTAATCAAACGCGCCCATGTCCTTGACGGACTCATTGACCCCGCACGCACGGGCGAAGTTGTTGATACCAACATTCTTGTGGCCAGAATTGATGGTTTTCTGGATGAAGCGCGGAGCTTTGAGGACACTATCGATCGTGCCCGCATTATCGGGCAGGAGCAGATGTTCCTGCTCTCCGCCGGACTGATTTCCGGAACCATTTCTCCCAGGCGTGCTGGACATCAGTTTGCAGCCCTTGCCCAGACTCTTCTTGATCGGCTTTTTGTACGTGTGCGTGGAGTTTTTGAACAGCGTCACGGCACAGTCAAAGGCGCAAAAGTGGCCCTGCTTGCCTTTGGCAGGCTGGGCAGCCGCGATATGAGCATTACCTCCGATCTTGATGTGATCCTGCTTTATGATGCCCCCGGCGGTCTGGAAATGTCCGATGGAAAAAAGCCGCTGGCGACCTCGCACTATTTCACCCGCCTGACGCAACGCCTCATTGCTGCCATCTCGGCCCAGACTGCTGAGGGTGTGCTCTACGAGGTCGATATGCGTTTGCGTCCTTCAGGAAACGCCGGCCCGCTTGCCACCAGCCTCACCGCATTTCGTCACTACCAGCTTGAGCAGGCATGGACCTGGGAGCATATGGCGCTCACCCGCGCCCGGACTATTTTCGCCGACGAAGGGTTTGGTGCTCAGATAAATCAAACGATCAGGGACATTATCTGCCGTGATGTCGACAAGAAAAAGATACTCACAGATGCTTGCAGCATGCGGGCGCGGTTGGCCCGGGAGCGCACCCCTCGCCATGCGTTTGATCTGAAACTCGTGCCCGGGGGCCTCATGGACATCGAGTTTATTGCCCAGTCGGCCACTCTGATTCATGGTGAAGAACTGGCCGGGGTGCGAGGGGACATCCCGGCAACTTTGCGCACCCTCCAGCACTCGGGAAGGCTTGCGGCTGGTGAGGATCTGGCGCAGATTTATATCACAATGTCCGGCGTCACCCAGGTGATGAGCGCCTGCCTTACTCACCCGTTTCGCGATGAAAACTGGACTTCAGCCTTCAAGGAGCTTCTGGCCAGCCTGAGCAACTATCCAGATTTTTCCCGTCTTGAGCTTGACCTGCATGAGATGCAGGGGCGTGTTAGCGCCGCATCAAAATCCTGGTTTGATTTGGCCCGGTAACCCATTCATGCCGCCGGGCGCGCTGCATCGTCCTTAATGGCTGCCCTTGGCAGGGAAATTGCTACCGTGGTTCCGATGGCCGGGGTACTTTCAATGGCCATCTCGCCCCCGGAAAGCTCAGCGATTGTGCGTGAAATCGCCAGCCCCAGCCCCATCCCGCCCCGACCCCGCGCAACCAGTGCATCCTCCAGTGCAAACGGGGCAGACAGTGCCTTCAGTCGTTCAGGTGGAATTCCAATACCGGTGTCGGTGACGCTGAGAACCACGCCGTCCTCGGCCTCCCACACCATGAGAGAGACCTTGCCCCCGCTGGGCGTGAAGCGCATGGAATTATCCAGGATATTGGCCAGCATACGCAAGAAACAGGCCCGGTCGCCTCGCAGTTCCACGCCTCGGGCACCGCTGATATCAAAAGTGACCCCGCAATGGGCCGCACTGGACTGAAACTGGTCCTGCAGGGCAATCAGCAATTCATCGACATCTATGTGTTCTTCCTGCAGAACCCGTTTTCCTGCATCCAGTTCGGCCAGTTCAAGAATTTCTGCAAACGAAAAAAGCAGCCGCTCACCGGAACGTTTGATGTCCTCTATATAGGCCAGATAGCGCTTGTCCCCGATGGGGCCATAGGTCTGATGTTTGAGCAGGTCGGCAAAGCCGATTATGTGGTTGAGCGGTGTACGCACATCATGGCTGAGATGAGCCAGAAACGCGGTTTTTGCCCGGCTTGCCGCTTCAGCTTTCAGTTTTTCTTCACGATAGCGCCGAGTAAGCTGGCGTTGCTCGTTCTGCAGTCGTGCCAGTTCCTTCTCTGCTCTTTCCTGCAAGGCTTTTTTGCTGGCCAATGCACTGGCGTTTGCAACCAGCGCTCCATCCCGCCTGAGCCACAAATATCCCCCCGTAAGCAACGCGAGACAGAGCACAACCATCACCATGGCCGCAACGACGGGTTCAAGAATGAGCACTTCAAATACCAGAGCAAGATTGAACGCTGCAACAATTAAAACCACGAATGCCAAAGCCAAAAAGAACTGCATTCCTGTCGGGGAGCCGGCACCAAAATGGCTGGCAAAATGCCAATTGCCCAATCGCCCCAAGCCTGTGTCGGGTGAACCGTCCGACTGCATAAATTCCTCCGCCGCGCCCGGCACCAAATCAAAAAATGGTGCCCCTGCCGCCAACAATGAATCAACAATCTGTGCCTTGTCCAGTGGGTTTTACGCCACAATTCTGTCGGGTTGGAAAAAGCAGAGTCAGAAGAATCACTTAGCTTGTTAAATAAATATTAACCTGCCAGTGTCCGGGTCAGAATATCACTGAGGTCCGGGGATTTCCCCTCTTGTTTTTCCATTCTTTTTAAGACTTTCCCAGCAAGGTTGCGCCGATTCGCCTCCCATGTTCGCCAGCTGCGAAACGAGGTCATAAGTGCCGAGGAGAGTTGCGGGTTGGCGCTGTCAACCTCGTTTGCAACCTCAGCGACAAACTCAAAGCCGGCCCCGTCAGAGCGGGTGAACTGGGCCGGATTGCCCATGGCAAACGCGCCCACCAGCGCCATGAGGCGGTTGGGATTGGTTTTGGGGAAACCACTTGCACCATAGATGGCCTTCACCCTCTCAAGGCAGCCTTCATCCGGCGCGCGCGCCATCAGCCTCAGCCATTTGTCGTAAACCAGTACGTCTTTGCCAAACCGGGCCCCGAAGTCTTCAACAATGTCGGGCGCATCATCTCCCCAGCGCATGGTAATGGCCCCAAGTGCCCCCATGCGGTCGCTCATATTGTCAGCCCTCTCATATTGGGAGCGGGCCAGTGCATCAAATTGCGCCTCTTCCTGAGCCACAAGCAGGCCAAGACACTGGTTGCGCAATGAGCGCGCCCGCACCTGTTGCATATCCTGAGAGGCGGGTGCCTCGCTTTTGAGATTTTCGTAGGCGTCAAGCAGATGTCCCGACATTCCCGAACTGACTTGCTTGAGCAAATCCCGGCGTACCTGATGGATTTTTGCCGGGTCGATATTGTTGGCCAGCACCATCGCAATTGACCCTTCGCCCGGCAGACTGAGCGCCAGCGCCTTGAACGCACTGTCAACAGCGTCGCTTGCAAGCGTGTCGCTCAGCGCTTCGCCCAAGCGAGCAATCTTTGTCGGATCAAATTCTCCCCCGTTACGCACTGCCTCAACCATCATATCAAGGCCAACGCTTTGCAGCGCCTGCCAGCGATTGAAAGGGTCAGCATCGTGTCGGGCCAGAAAAAACTGCTCCTCTGTGCTCTGATCCCCGCTCAGGTTCACTGGCGCTGAAAATCCCCGCAACAGCGAGAGAACCGGTTTGGCCGAGACCCCCTCAAAGGTCAGCTCAGTCTGGGGCGTGCCAAACACGATCATATCACCAACAACCGCATTGCCGCTGACGGTGCTCCAGTCCATATCCTGACCATTGGGACCCACAAGCCCGAATTTGAGCGGAATGACCTGAGGTTTTTTTTCCTGCTGCCCCGGCGTTGCTTTGGTCGACTGGCTCAGTTGCAGGCGATAAGTCTGGCTGTCCGCGTCCCACTGGCCCAAGGCGGTGACTTCGGGTGTTCCCGCCTGCGTGTACCATCTGGAAAACTGGCCAAGGTCGCGCCCCGAACTGTCCTCAAACACCTTGAGCCAGCTCTCGATGGTGGTGGCTTCTCCATCATGGCGCTCAAAATAAAGGTCACAGCCTTTACGGAACTCGTCTTCCCCCAGGAGGGTCGCAAGCATACGCACCACCTCGGCACCCTTGTTATAAACCGTGCTCGTATAAAAATTGTTGATTTCGGCATACTGGTCGGGCCGGGGCGGGTGGGCCAGCGGCCCTGCGTCCTCGGGGAATTGGTGGGCCCGCAAATCCCGTGCATCCCCGATGCGTTTGACCGCCCGCGAACGCATGTCCGAGGTGAATTCCTGGTCGCGATAGACCGTCAGCCCCTCTTTCAGGCACAGCTGAAACCAGTCGCGGCAGGTCACCCGGTTGCCGGTCCAGTTGTGGAAATATTCGTGAGCAACGATGCGCTCGATATTGTAATAATCCATGTCGGTCGCAATGTCAGGGTCGGCCAGAATATACTTGTCGTTGAATATGTTCAGTCCCTTGTTTTCCATGGCCCCGAAATTGAAATCGCTTACAGCAACGATGTTGAAAATACTGAGATCATATTCGCGCCCGAAGCGTTCTTCGTCCCAACGCATCGAGCGTTTCAGCGCTTCCATCGCATAAGTACAACGCGCCGCTTTGCCCGGCTCGCAATATATTGCCAGCGCGACATCTTTGCCCGACATGGTAGTGAATGTGTCGTTCAGGGCCTCAAGGTCTCCTCCAACAACTGCAAACAGATAGGTGGGTTTGGGGTACGGGTCATCCCAGATCGCATAGTGCTTCCCTGCCGCCAGCTCTCCTGCTTCCACAAGATTGCCGTTGGCCAGCAGCACCGGGGCAAGTTTCTTGTCTGCCATGAGACGCACCCGATAGGTTGCCATAATGTCAGGCCGGTCAGCCATGAAGGTGATGCGCCGGAACCCTTCGGGCTCGCACTGGGTGCACCAGATATCATTGGAGCGGTATAACCCCATCAACTGAGAGTTTTCTTCGGGTTTGACTGCAACCCTGCTCTCCAGCACAAAGCGCTGCACGGGCGGGTTGTGCACCGTTAGCCTGTTGTTCTCATAGGAAAACTGCTTGTCCTTCAGCTCTTGTCCATCAATTTTGAGGGAAACAAGCTCAAGTTCCTCTCCATCAAGCTCTAGAACTGCCCCCGGTTCGGTTTCCGGCGCCCGTTCGATGCTCAACCGGCAGGTGATAATCATGCGCTCGGGTGCAAAGTCCACATCCATATCCACATGGAGCACAAGGTATGCGCTGGGCTTGTAATCCTTAAGATGTTTGATTTGTTTGCTTTTCTCGCCCACCATTGCCTCTTTACCGATAATATTGAAGTGTGCTGTTCTTGTTACAGCCTAAATTGAGTTTTCGTGTATTCTGAGCGGCTGGCAACCGCTCGTTTTACTATTCCCCCGTCAATGTGGCGGGTTTTGCGAAATAGAAATACGGAAGGTCCGGCGCGCCGCTCCTCTGCAAGAGGCATGAAGCCAAATTCCGGCCCCTGACAAAAGCCGGTTGCATCGAGCGCGCCACATCAGATTTTATCAGGTGCATTATGCTGAGATGGTTTGAAACCCGCCTCGACCCTTACCCGTCCGAAATTCCGCAAACACCCCCGCGCGGTTTCGTTAAATTCTGTCTGCACTACATGGATGGCAGCAAGCGCTGGCTGGCACTGATGGCCTTGACCGCAGGGGTTATCGGGGTCATCGAGATAATACTTTTTGCCTTCATGGGTTCCATTATCGACTGGCTGTCTGGGGCTGATAAGGAGACTTTTTTCCAGGATGAGGGCAGCAAACTGGTCCTGATGGGTCTGGTCGTGCTCGTTGTTTTTCCCATATTTGCCATTGTGAATACCCTTGTTATTCACCAGACGCTGGCCGGAAATTTCCCCCAGCGTATTCGCTGGATGGTTCACCGCTATCTTTTGCGCCAGTCCATGGCCTTCTTTCAGGATGAGTTTGCGGGCAGAATAGCTACCAAGCTGATGCAGACCGCCCTGGCTGTGCGCGAAGTTGTGATGAAACTTCTCGACATACTGCTCTATGTGGTGATTTATTTCCTCGGGGCGCTGGTTCTGATTGCCTCCAGCGACTGGCGTCTGGTTATCCCGCTGGTCGTCTGGTTTGCAATCTATCTCGGCCTGCTGCGTTTCTTTGTGCCCCGCCTTGGCAAAATTGCCCAGATGCAGGCCGATGCCCGCTCCATGATGACGGGCCGGATTGTTGACAGCTATACCAACATTTCAACGGTCAAGCTGTTTTCCCATTCTGCACGCGAGGAAACCTACGCTCACGATGCTCTGGATGAATTTCTGGTCACCGTGCACAAGCAGATGCGTCTGGGCACCTGGTTTGAAGCCTCCATCGACATATTGAACACACTGCTTTTATTTTCCATAGCCGGGGTGGGCCTTTTTCTGTGGCAGCAGTCCATCATTGGCCCGGGCGCTGTTGCTATCGGCATTGCCATTGCCATCCGGCTTCAGGGCATGTCCCACTGGATCATGTGGGAAATGTCGGCCCTGTTTGAAAATATCGGCACCGTGCGCGATGGCATCAACACCATTTCGGTGCCCCGCCTTGTCCATGATGCACCTGACGCAAAGGAGCTCAAGGTCGGTGAGGGGGCAATCAGGTTTGAAAATATCACGTTCAAGTATGATCGGGGCAGTGCCAACGATGAAACAGTTCTGCCTGATGCTTCTTCAGGACGTGATATCGCGGTCATTGACGGCTTTAGTCTCGCCATCGAGCCGGGCGAGAAAATAGGCCTTGTCGGCCGCTCCGGTGCGGGCAAGTCCACCCTTGTCAGCCTGATTTTGCGGTTTTACGACCTGGCTGATGGGCGCATCACCATTGATGACACCGATATTTCAACCGTGACTCAGGAATCCCTGCGCGGCGCCATTGGTGTGGTTTCCCAAGATACCTCACTTCTGCATCGCTCGGTACGCGAGAACATAAAATATGGTCGCCCCGATGCTTCCGATGAAGAAATGATTGCAGCGGCAAAACTGGCCGAAGCCCATGATTTCATTCTCGGTCTGGAGGATGCCAAGGGCAACCGGGGTTATGACGCCCATGTGGGCGAGCGAGGGGTCAAACTCTCCGGTGGGCAGCGCCAGCGCGTAGCCATCGCCCGGGTATTGCTCAAGAATGGGCCCATTCTGGTGCTTGATGAGGCGACCTCGGCCCTCGATAGCGAGGTTGAAGCGGCAATTCAGGACCAGTTTGAACTGTTGATGCAAAACAAGACCGTCATCGCCATTGCCCATCGGCTCTCTACCATTGCCGCCATGGACCGGCTGATTGTTCTGGACGAGGGTAAAATCGTTGAGCAGGGCACCCATGACGAACTGGTCGCGGCGGGGGGCACCTATGCAAGTCTTTGGGCGCGCCAGTCTGGTGGTTTTCTGGATATTGGAGGAGAGGAAAAGCGGGTGGTTTGAAAAGCGTAGCCATTGCACGACCGGGATTTGCGTGAAAGATAGGAGGGGAACCAATTGTTGACGGAACAATGCCATGACAAAACCCTCCATCACCCGGTCGCGCATCAATGAAATATTGCGCCAGAGCGACGAGTTCATCCGCTCATTTGGTTATGTGCTGCCCCCGTTTGCCTATTGGTCGCCTGAAGAATTCAGGGCAAAAAAAGACGAAGCCCAGGCCATCATCAATTCCAGCATGGGCTGGGACATCACCGATTTCGGCCTCGGAAAATTTGATGAGCAGGGCCTGTTCCTGTTCACCGTGCGCAATGGCAACGCCAACGATTTGAAAAAAGGCACCGGCATGCTTTATGCGGAAAAGGCCATGATTTCCAAGGAAAACCAGTATTCCCCCATGCATCGCCATTTTCTCAAGGCCGAAGACATTATCAACCGGGGAGGGGCGACACTGGTCATTGAGCTGTTTGGCGATACGGATGGCAAATGCGATCGCTCCAAGGGTACCGTGGTTTATTGCGATGGCGTGCGCCATGAGTTCGAGCCCGGCCACAAACTGCGTCTTATGCCCGGTGAGAGCGTCACCCTGATGCCCAATGAGCACTGGCACGCTTTCTGGGGTGAGGGGGGCGACGTTTTTATTGGAGAGGTCTCAACCGTCAATGACGACAATACCGATAACGTTTACGAAGACCCCGCCATTGCGCGTTTTTCCGGCATAGAAGAAGACGAGGAACCCCTGCACCTGCTGGTTTCCGACTATGACAAGTGGCTGAAATAGGTTTTGCCCCCATGCTGGCAGCCAGCGGTCTGTGGATTCAAAAAATAGCCCGGCTTGTCGCCTTGCTCGGCGGTCTTGTTCTGGTGCTCATCGCGGTTCTGACTGTTGTCAGCATCACCGGGCGCACATTGTTGCCCTTCGGCTTTAAGCCCCTGCGTGGGCAGTTCGAACTGGTCGAGGCGGGAACGGTTTTTGTGGTTTGTGCGTTTTTGCCCTGGTGCCACCTCAACCGGGGCCACGCCAGCGTTGCCATATTTACCGACTGGTTGGGCCCCCGTTTCAATGCCTTCATCGATCTGATTGGCGATGTACTTCTGCTCGCTATAGCCCTGATAATTACCTGGCGTCACCTCGCCGGGATGATGGATAAAATCTCCTATGGGGAAACCACTTTCCTGCTTGGCCTTCCCCTGTGGTGGGGTTATGCCGCCGCCCTTGTCGGGCTTGTCAGCTGGATTGTTGTTGGCTTTTGGACCAGCGCAGATTCCTTGCGTGCCCTCGTTACCCCGCCACCAGTCAAACTCACTGGAACGCCAAGATGAGCGCCCTTGAAATCGGCTTCTGGTCGTTTCCGGTGCTCATGGGGCTGATTTTCCTGCGCATCCCCATAGGTCTGGCCATGCTGATTATCGGCCTGGTGGGTAACTATCTGGTGCGCGGGTCCTTCACCCCGGTGCTGGCCCAGATGAAAGACCTCACCTGGTCCACCTTCTCCAACTATTCGCTCTCCATCATTCCCCTGTTTTTGCTGATGGGGCAGCTTGCTACCCTTGGTGGCATGTCCGTTGCACTGTTCCGGGCGGCTCAAACCTGGCTGGGTCACAGGCCCGGCGGTGTTGCCATGGCTGCCATCGGCGCCAGCGCCGGATTTGGAGCTATCTGCGGCTCTTCGCTGGCAACAGCCGCAACCATGGGTCAGGTGGCACTACCCGAACTCAAACGCCACGGCTATTCCGGCGCACTGGCCACCGGCACCCTTGCCGCCGGGGGCACCCTTGGCATTCTCATTCCGCCGTCCGTTATCCTTGTTATCTACGCCATTCTGACCGAACAGAATATCGCAAAACTGTTCATCTCCGCCATCATTCCGGGCGTTCTGGCGGCTCTTGGTTACATGCTGGCCATCTCAATCTATGTGCGCCTGAAGCCTGAGAGCGCTGGTCTGCGCGCCCGCGCACCCTATGCCGAGCGCTGGCGCGCTCTGATTGGGGTCTGGCCGGTTCTCCTGGTATTCATTGTTGTCATCGGTGGCATCTATGCCGGGCTGTTCACCCCCACAGAAGGGGCAGCGGTGGGCGCGGTTGGTACCGGGCTGATTGCCCTGTTCAATGGCGGTCTCACCCGGCACAGTTTCATGCCCGCAATTCTGGCCACCGCCTCGTCAACGGCGATGATATTTTTCATCATTCTGGGGGCAGGGGTCTTTAACAACTTCCTCGCCCTTGCCCGCGTGCCCCAGTTTGCCGCCGAGTTCATTACCACGCAGGGCTTTTCCCCGTGGCTGGTACTGACCGCCATTTTGCTGCTCTATCTGGTGCTTGGCACGCTGATGGATTCCCTGTCCATGATTTTGCTGACCATTCCCATTTTTTATCCCATTGTCATTCAACTCGACTTTGGTCTTTCCCCGGCCGAGTTCGGCCTGTGGTTCGGCATTCTTGTTCTTGTGGTGGTGGAAGTGGGGCTGATAACGCCGCCCGTGGGGCTCAACCTGTTCATCATCAACAAAATGTCTCCCCAAACCCCTCTGAGCGAAACCTATAAAGGCGTGCTCCCCTTCGTAGCCTCCGATATTCTGCGCGTGATACTGCTGGTTACCGTGCCCGCCATCAGTCTGTTTCTGGTGCGGACTTTGGGTTGACTGGCGAATATCACTCCATACTCGGCTGCGTTGGGAATGTTTTGTGCTGGTCTGCTGCCAGTGTATGAGTTAGAGCACTTCCAGAAATAGAGAGCATTCAGGAGTGACTGACATGAACCGCCTCTCCACGATTGTTTGCGCCGCTTTTGCCTTTTTTGGTATCGCCGGCGCAGCCCTTGCCCAGGAATATACCCTGCGCCTGCACCACTTTCTGCCTGCCACTTCGACCATCCCCGCTGAGGGGTTGGCCCCGTGGGCCAAGCGCATTGAGGACGCTTCTAAAGGTCGCATTAAAATTGAACTTTACCCTTCCATGCAACTGGGAGGCGCGCCCCCCCAACTCTTCGACCAGGCCAAAGATGGCGTCGTTGATATCATCTGGACGGTGCTTGGTTATACCCCGGGCCGCTTCCCCAAATCCGAGGTGTTCGAGACCCCCTTCATGGTCACCAATGGCGAGGATACTTCCCGCGCTTTTCACGAATATGTCCAGACCTACGCCATGGACGAGTTTGAGGGCGTTAAACTCATCGCCGCCCATACCCACGGACCCGGCCTTTTTCATATGAAGGAGGCTCTGACTGCGCTGGAGGACCTTGCCGGAACCAAGGTGCGCGGCGGCTCGCGTATCATCAACCAGATGCTGGCCAATCTGGGGGCTGAACCCATCGGCATGCCGCTGCCTTCCGTGCCCGAAGCCCTGACCACGGGCGTAATTTCGGGCACCACCATACCCTGGGAGGTCACAACTGCCTTTCGTATCAGCGAACTGGTGGGCACCCATACCGGCTTTAGTGGCACCAACGGGCTTTACACCCAGACCTTTGCACTGGTGATGAACGAAGCCTCCTACAATAATCTGCCCGAAGACCTGCGCACCATCATTGATGCCAATTCAGGGGCCGACCTTGCAGCGCAGTTTGGCGCTGCCATGGATGCTGGGGACCTTGTCGGCCTCAAGGTGGCCCAGGACCGGGGCAACCAGATAATCACGTTGGACGAAGCGGAAACCGAACGCTGGAAACAGGCGGCCCAGCCCACCATCGACAACTGGATTGCCGAAGTTCCGGACGGGCAGATGCTCTATGAGGCAGCCGGGGCGCTGGTGGCGAAATATTCAGGTGACTGAGAATTTTTGATCTTACCACGCTTCAGCTTTTTTATTTTGTCCTCGCCGCCGCCCTGATCGGGTTTACCAAAACCTCGGTGGGCGGTGTCGGCATTCTGGCCGTACTTCTGCTGGCGCTGGCATTTCCGGGCAAGGCGTCGCCCGGCATAATGCTGCCCATGCTTATTGTCGCCGACATCATGGCGGTGATTTATTACCGGCGCGACTGCCAGTGGCCCATCCTGCTCAGGATTTTCCCGGCGGCCGTGGTTGGTATTGTCATTGGATTTTTTATTGTTGACCTGTTGCCTGCAGAGGTTTTCGAGCGGGCCATCGGCGTCATTATTCTCATTATGCTGGTGATTTCCTTGATGATTGAGTATGCGCGTCTCAGGCCACAGGGCGGCAAAATCGCTACCGCTCTGGTCGGTCTTGCCGCCGGTGCCGCCTCGATGGTTGCCAATGCCGCCGGTCCTATCTTCGGCATTTTTCTGTTGCAAATGGGTTTGACAAAGGAGAAATTTGTCGGTACCCGCTCTTGGTATTTTCTGGTGCTCAACATCGTTAAGGTGCCGTTTTCAGTCAATTTGGGATTGATTACCACCGATACGCTGAAGCTCAATCTGGTGGCGGTGCCCATTATTCTTCTGGGAGCCTGGCTGGGGGTGAAAATTCTCAAGCTCATCAACTTGAGCATGTTCAAGTGGCTGATCCGTATAGCGGTTATCATTGCCGCCATCCGCCTGATTATGTTCAGCTAGGGCCCTGACCCTAGGTCAGAGCCTCTTTTTGAAAGTTCAGTATGGACCTCGCGTTTGTCATTCCCGCCTATAACGAAGAAGTACTCATCGGGCAGTGCCTGGCCTCCGTTGTGGCCGAAGTGGAGCGCTCAGGGTGCAGGGCCGAGATTGTCGTCGTCAACAATGCCTCCACCGACAGAACAAAGGAAATCGCATTGAGCTATCCCGGCGTCACAGTTGTGGATGAAATGAAAAAAGGCCTGGTTCACGCCCGCCACGCAGGTTTTGAGGCCACAACGGCCGAACTGGTTGCCAATATTGATGCCGATACCCTTCTGCCCGAAGGCTGGATAACCACCGTCCTGACCACTTTTGCCAGACACCCCGACCTGGTGGCGCTCAGCGGCCCCTATATCTACTATGATATGGCCTGGTACAATCGGGCGCTGGTCCGGGGTTTTTATTATTTCGCCTACCTGCTTTACCTGCTCAATCGCTTTGTTTTCCGCATCGGTTCAATGATCCAGGGGGGCAATTTTGTGCTCAAGCGCTCGGCATGGAAAAAAGCCGGGGGCTTTGACCGCTCCATCGAGTTTTACGGGGAAGATACCGATGTTGCCCGGCGACTGCACAAGGTGGGTCCGGTAAAGTGGACTTTTTCACTGCCCATGAAAACCTCTGGCCGGCGTCTGGAGCAGGAAGGGGTGTTCAGAACCGCAGGCATTTACACATTGAACTATTTCTGGGTCACCCTGTCCGGGCGCCCGGTGACCAAGGGGCACACCGATGTCCGGCCGGATTAGCTGCCTGTGACCTTAGGGTCAGGCCCCATTAATTGCACCCGTTCTGCGCCAGTTGATTTTGTTTGATGAACAGGCGCGAACATGCAGGAAACCCCATCTTGCGGCCTCGCGCCGGCGGTTTTCAGGTGTTTGCAACGCATTCAGGGGTAAAGTCAACAGCGCCTGAAGGGTTTGAAGTAAAGCACCCGCCTGATAGAAAATCGTTACTCGAAAAGGTAAAACTCCTCTCTTGTGCACGATGTGCTTCATCTGAACACTTTCTTTCAGACAGAATTGCATGAAATTAATGGGTTTCGACCCTAGATTATCAGGTCACTGCCGCCCAGGTCTTTGAGGTCAATACCTTTGATGATGATTTCCGTCCCGGCTGCCTTGAACTTTAACTTGTCATTGTTCGGCCCACCCAGTTCGGTAAACTTGGCGATTGCCGCGGACTTTGAACTGAAATTGAAGGCAGTCAAATCTATCTTGTCCTTTCCGTTTTGAAAGTCCGCAATTTTGTTGCGGCCTTCATTTTTGGCAAAAACGAAATTATCCTTGCCCCCATTGCCCTTTAGCCAGTCATTGCCCTTGCCGCCGAACAATTTGTCATCGCCCTTGCCACCGAATATCTTGTCTTTGCCCTTGCCGCCGAACAATTCGTCATTGCCGTTTCCGCCGAACAGCTTGTCTGCCCTTTTGCCGCCGGACAGATAGTCAGCGCCATTTCCCCCCTTGAGCGTGTCAACAGCTTGCTGGCCCAGTAATATGTCATCACCTCCCAGTCCTTTCACCGTTGCTCCGTCTTTTCTTGAAGTGATGGTTTCATCTGAACTGTCACCCACAATCACGGAGCCGCGGGGGTCCAATATTGAAAAATGGGTTTCCCCTGTTGAATCATCGAGAGAAACCGCCACGCGGCCATCCTCCAGCAATACCAGCGTGGGCGACCTCACCGACTGGGCGGAGGCTGTAATGGGAGCGAATTCTTCTCCGATCTGATTGCCATCCAGGTCATAACGCACCGCAACATAGTCGCCTGGGGCGCTGGGGTTGGACCAGGCAAACAACAAAGTTCCATCTTTGAGTTGCAAGACATTGGGAGCGGTAATCTGCGTTGCAGAACTGACGCTTGCCAAAAACACTGGCCCGGACAGGCTGTTTCCGCTGGCATCAAAACGCTCGAAAATAAGCTCATTGGAGCTTTCAGCGCCTCCCAGATACCTGTCCTCGCGCACAATCAAAAAACCCCCGTCTTCCAGGGCAATAGCATGGCGCAAGCCAGCCGTAAAACTGGCCACCTGCAAAGGGTCCTCGCTGGTGCCGGCGGAATCTTCTGGCTGAACTGCCGTTGCGCCTTTGATGATGGTGCCGTCAGCGGAAATCACGGCATAGAAGTTTTTTTGCCAGGCGTCCGCACCCGTGGCCGTCCATGTGACAACAAACCCGCCCCCGGACAGCGCTTCAGCCTGAAGCTGCTGGATATTGGAGGCGTTTTCCTCAATATTGAATTCGTAGTCCTCGGTCCCCGGAATTACATTGTTTGGCGTATCAATCGGCATCCCGTCGGCGCCAAAAATCCGCACTGCAATCGTATTGGCGGTATTGCCCTCAACCCAGACGGAAACGAAGCCTCCGCCGGTCAAACCCTCAATCAGGCCCTTGTCGGTCAAATTGATTTCGCGGGCGGAGCGTACTTCATTCGTTGTCGTTTCCGCCGTGTAAACGTCTCCTTCCAGAATAACCGGAGGTCCGGTGAGCGTCTGCTCTGTGCCATCGGCCCCAAACCGCTTCATGGCCAAAAAACCAAAACTCGATTCCAGCTCCTTGAAACCAACGACAAATCCGCCATCGGCCAGAGCGCTGATGGTCACGTCTGTTTTTTCATTTGGCCCATCAACAAGGATTGTATTCATGGGCTGGAGAGATTTTAACTCACCGGAGTTTGAAAAAATGGCGAGCTTGTACTGGTCATATCCAGCCCCGTTGAAGCCATCAAAGACCATGGCGATATCGCCGTTGGCCAGAGTGGTGAAAACCACCGAGGTATCATATCCGAATATATTGAGGGGCCAGTAGGGAACGATTTCATGGGTGGTGACAACTTCGCCTTCGGCGTCAAACACCTGGGCCTGCTGTGAGCGGTTGTCAGTCCAGACAATCAGGAAACCGCCATTGGCCAGAGGAACAATGGCGTCATATTGCTCCCCGGCGGTCGCCGCTCCGCCATTAGCGACATTGTCCGTTGCCTTGGTGGTGGTTTTCCAGAAAGTTGGTGTAGTGGTCATTGCCGTTCCCTAGTGTGCAAAAGAACGCAACAAAGAACAGATTTTTCCAACACAGGCAATAGTTGAATGTATATTGTTGAATGGCGCAAGGTTCGTTGCGCTATTGCCAGCCTCTCGAAGAGAAGATTCATGGCGGCCCGGTTCAGTTCATTCGCAAAGGCTATGCTAGTGCAGAAAAAAAGGTCCAGAACCTAAAGTTTATAAGCCTTCTTGGCCAGCCCATAGGCCAATTCTGCCGCCAACTCCTCAGCTTCCTCCATATGCAACTGATGGGTTGTGACCAGTCCGGCCAGATAGGCGCAATCAACCCGCCGGGCCACATCATGGCGCGCCGGAATTGAGGGGAAGGCCCGCGTATCATCGTTAAAGCCCACGGTATTGTAAAAACCCGCAGTTTCCGTTGTGAGCTCACGATAGCGTTTCATGCCCTCGGCACTGTCAAAAAACCACCAGGCGGGGCCAAGTTTGAGCGCCGGATAGGCTCCGGCCAGCGGCGCCAGTTCCCGCGAATAGGCGCTTTCGTCAAGCGTGAACAGAATGAGGCTGAGCTGAGGCGAATGGCCCACAGCATCCAGCAGCGGTTTAAGGTCGCTCACATAGTCGGTTGCGGTGGGGATATCAAATCCCTTGTCCCGTCCGAACCTTTTGTGAACCGAACGCGAATGATTGCGCCACGAGCCGGGGTGTAACTGCATCACCAGACCGTCCTCAATGCTCATTTTTGCCATTTCCGTCAGCATCTGGGCCCGGAACAGGTCTCTTTGTTCCTCGTTGGCCTTTCCCGACACCACGTCGTGAAAAAGCCGTTCGGCCTCCCCGTCGTTCAGGTCGGCGGTGCGAGCGCTGGGGTGTCCGTGGTCGGTCGAAGTTGCGCCAAGGGAAATAAAATAGGCCCGCCGTTGGCGGTGGGCGTCAAGATAACCCTGCCAGCTCATCGTGTCGCAGTCACTCAACTCCCCCAAAGCGACAAGCTTTTCAGCAAAGCCATCATAATCAGGGTCCACGACCATATCGGGCCGATAGGCTGAAATCACCCGACCATTCCAGTCGCTTTCCCTTATCTGTCGGTGATATTTCAGTTCGTCCAGCGGGTCTTCGGTTGTGCTGATGACTTCCAGATTGAACTTTTCGTAGAGCGCTCTGGGGCGGAACTCCTCCTGTTCCAGACACTGGGCGATATGGTCAAAATAACGCCCGGCACTGTCAGAATTCAGCGGTTCGTCAATACCAAATATATGTTGAAAAGAATGGTCCAGCCAAAGCCGGGTCGGTGTGCCTGCGAACAGATAATAATTGTCCGCGAATATTTGCCAGATTTTCCTGCTGTCAGTCTCAACAGGCGAGCCATCCACGCTTGGCACCCCCAGGTCTTCCATTTTGATACCCTGCGACACCAGCATGCGGAATATGTAATGGTCGGGGATGACCAGCAGTTTCGCCGGGTCCGGGAATGCCTCATCATCCGCGAACCACTGCGCTTGTGTGTGCCCGTGCGGACTGATCAGCGGTAATCCGCGGATTTGCTCATATAGCTTTCTGGCCACCAGACGCGCTTGTGGGTCGGCAGGAAACAGATAGTCTTCATCAAGAAGGGGCATGGGTGTCTGGCCTCAAACTAAATTGCTCATTCCGCATTGCGGGCTAAATAATTACACTAAGTGTCATTTTATCGCAATTGTGGTCTTGCGCAAAGGGTGCATCCTTCAGCTTTGTGCTTTATCATCTGATATTGGAGATTCTTCGTATTTCGGATTCGATAGTGAGCAGAAAAAAAACAGGGCGTCGCGCGCCCACAGAAAGTGATGTGGCAAAAGTCGCTGGCGTCTCCCAGTCGGCGGTTTCGCGCGCTTTTACACCCGGTGCCAGCGTGGCTGAGGATACGCGCAAGAAAATCCTCAAAGCGGCCCAATCCCTGTCTTATCAGCCCAATCTGATGGCCCGCTCCATGGCCACCGGCCGTTCCAACATCATCGCGCTGGCCATCTCCAGCCTTGAGAATCCCTTCTATGCGCAGGTGGTCAAGGAGCTGTCCGAGCAGTTGCGCGAGACGGGGCGGCACATCCTGCTGTTCACAACTTCTCCAGACGGTGCGGCGGACCCTGAACTTGAGCGTGTGCTTTCCTATCAGGTTGATGCGCTGATACTCACGGCCACCACCGCCTCCCTTGAACTGACGTTGCAATGCCAAAAAACCGGGGTGCCCATCGTCCAGATAAACCGCGAGAGCAAACTGCCTGGCATTTCGACGGTCCGGGGTGAAAACCAGCGCGCCGCCGAACGCATTGCCGACTTTTTTGTCGCGGCGGGCCACACGCGCTTTGCCTTCATCGGCGGCAGTAAAGGCTCCAACATTTCCGAAATCCGCCAGCAGGCCTTCGCCGGGCGCCTTAAACTGGCGGGCTTTGATCATGTTGATGTGGTCCATGGAAACTATACTTTTGAGGGCGCAGCGGCAGCAACACGCACTCTGCTTGAAAAACCCGATCGCGCCGACGCTATTTTTTGCGCCTCCGACTATATGGCCTTCGCTGCCCTTGATGTGGTCAAACGTGAATTCGGCCTCGGCGTGCCTGAGGATATCGCCATCGTCGGAGTAGACGATGTCCCCGAGGCGGGCCACGCCGCCTATGATCTGACCACCTATTCCCAGCCCGCCGCCGCTCTTGCCCGCGAGGCCATCAAAATCATTGATTCCCAGATCGCCAGCCCCGGCCGCCGGGCCCAGCGCCGTGAAGTGCGTGGGCAACTGATTTTGCGCGGCTCCACCCGACTTCCCCCGGAAGGGGTCTTAACCATCGATAACAAAAAAGTCTGGCAATCATAAAATTTACTGTTGCATGCGCATGCAAAAGCCTCTAGTGCATGCGCATGCAAAGAGTGTCCTGGCAACTTCGGCAGGTCAAACACGCAGGTTAAGACGAACCCAGTGATTGAAAATCAGATGGAAGCTGAAATGAGTGCTCTAGAAAGCATCGCCGTCCCGACAGAAACAAAAAACGCTGCCGTGGCTGCCAGGATTTGTTCCAATGCCAAGGTCATTCGCCAGAATTATGTGACCCAGACCCTTGTCGGCCACGCTCTGCGCCGGGGAGAGGTCATCAAAACGCCTCAGGGTGCTCTGGTTGCCTCCACCGGAAAATTTACCGGACGCTCGGCGGGCGACAAGTTTATCGTGCGCGATGCCGCAACCGAAACAAAAGTTTGGTGGGACAATACCAACTCCCTTGATACGCAAAGCTTTGATCTGTTGCTGGCCGACATGCTCGAACACGTCAAGGGCCGTTCCATCTACCAGCAGCAACTATTTGCCGGAGCCGACCCCGCATCGCGCTACAATATTGACGTATTTTCTGAAAGCGCCTGGCATTCCCTGTTCATCCGCCACTTGCTGATCCGGCCCGCCGAGGCCGAACTTAGCGGATTTGACGCCAACGTCACCATCGTGCACATGCCTGATTTTCAGACCGACCCGGCCCGCCATGGCACCAAATCCACCACAGCTATTGCCCTGGATCTCTCCCGCAATATTGTTCTCATTTGCGGCACCGCCTATGCCGGAGAAATCAAGAAATCAGTATTTTCCCTTTTCAACTACCACGCCCCCGAGGCCGGTATTCTGCCCATGCACTGCTCGGCCAATGTCGGAAAAAATGGTGATACCACATTGTTTTTCGGCCTGTCGGGCACCGGCAAAACCACGCTTTCAACCGCCCCGGATCGTGCGCTGGTTGGTGATGACGAACATGGATGGGCCACCGACAAGGTCTTCAATCTTGAGGGGGGCTGTTACGCCAAGGCCATTAACCTCACCAAGGAAAACGAGCCCGAAATCTATAACGCCGCCATGCGCCCGGCAACAATTCTTGAAAACGTAACGCTTCTGGCGGAAACCGGGGAACTTGATTTTTCCGATACCAGCGTCACCGAAAACACCCGCATTGCCTATCCTTTGAGCGCCATCCCCAACCGTGTTAAAAGCGGTGTCGCGCCTGCTCCGAAAAACATCGTGCTTTTGAGCGCCGATGCGTTCGGCGTTCTGCCGCCACTGGCAAAGCTGACCTTGGAGCAGGCTATCTACTATTTCCTGTCCGGTTACACCGCCAAGGTTGCCGGCACCGAGCGCGGAATAACTGAACCTCAGGCCACATTTTCAGCCTGTTTTGGTGCCCCTTTCATGGCCCGTCACCCTTCCGTCTATGGGCAGTTGCTCTCTGAGCGTCTGGCCTCGGGTGAGGTCACTTGCTGGTTACTCAACACCGGCTGGACCGGCGGACCCTACGGGGTTGGCGAGCGCATGGCGCTCAGGACCACCCGCCGCATGCTCGAAGCTGCCCTCTCCGGTGAACTTGAAAACACAGAGTTCCGCACCGACCCGATTTTTGATCTGGCCGTGCCAACTGCCATAAAAGGCGTTGAAACGGTTCTGCTTGATCCTGAAAAAACCTGGGAAGACCCCACAGCCTACCGTAGGCAGGCCCAGCATCTGGTGCATCTGTTTCAGGACAATTTCACCAAACTGGGGCCCGAGGCCCGCGCTCTTCTGGCACCAGAGCATCTTGATGGCAGGGCAGAAAAAACCAACGTCGCATGATTTGACAGCCCCATGGGGGGAGGCGCTGCCCCCTGCAATCCGAAACCGACAAAATGGAGAAGTAAATGGCCCTGATTTCCCTGAGACAACTGCTCGACCACGCCGGTGAGAACGGCTATGGCATGCCCGCCTTTAACATCACCAATCTGGAAACCCTGCAATCGGTGATGCAGGCAGCGGATAAGACCAACAGCCCGGTTTTGCTGCAGGCCTCCCGCTCGGCCCGCAAATATGTCGACGACATTTTCATCAAGCATATGTTCATGGCCGCTGCCGAACGCTATCCCCATCTGCCGGTCTGTGTGCATCTGGATCACGGCAATGAGCTGAGCACCTGCATGTCGGCCATGGAGTTGGGCTTCACCTCGGTGATGATGGACGGCTCGCTGATGGCCGACGCCAAAACCCCCTCTGACTACGACTACAATGTTTCAGAAACCAAAGCCGTTGTTGAAATGGCCCACGCCCGTGGTGTTTCTGTTGAGGGCGAAATCGGCGTTCTTGGCTCCCTTGAAACCGGGGAGGGGGAAAAAGAAGATGGCCACGGCTTTGAAGGCAAACTCGAAAAGAAACAATTGCTCACTGACCCGCAAGAGGCCAGGTCCTTTGTTGAGGCTACCGGCGTTGACGCTCTGGCCGTTGCCATTGGCACTTCCCATGGCGCTTACAAATTCTCCCGGCAGCCTTCGGGTGATATTCTGGCCATGGACCTGATTGACGAAATCCATGCCCTGCTTCCCAACACCCACCTTGTCATGCATGGAGCTTCCACTATTCCCCAAGATTTGCAGGCTCTCATCAACGATAATGGCGGCGACATTCCCACCACCTTTGGCGTACCGTTGCAAGAGGTGGAACGCGGCATCAAAAACGGCGTCCGCAAGGTGAATATCGACACCGACATCCGCATGGCCATGTCTGGCTGTATGCGCAAATTCCTTTCTGAGAACCGCTCGACCTTTGATTTGCGCGCCATCCTTCAGCCCGGCAGGGAGCGTGTTGTTACCCTGTGTTCCGAGCGCAATGAGCGCTTTGGCTGCGCCGGTATGGCCGATAAAATCCGGCCCCTGACCCTGCCCCAGATGGCCGATCGTTATGCCGCCGGCCAGATGCGCGCTGTTGCCTGATGAGCGTATCTGATCGAACCGGTCTGGCGGTCTGGCTCAAAAGTCAGGCCGCTGATGTGGCTCTTGTTGACTGCCTCCAGCACATTGCTGCTTCGTGCAAAAAGATTGCCCATCTGGTTGCCCGTGCACCCCTTACGGGCACTACAGGCATTTCACAACAAACCAACATACAGGGCGAGACGCAAAAGCAGCTCGATATTATCAGTAATGATGTGATGGTCGAGCAACTCCGCCTCTCCCCTCACATCGCTGCGATGGTTTCCGAGGAAGTGCCCGACCTCATTCAAAATCCCGATGCTGCTCAAAGCGCCCGGTTTGTTGTCTGTTTCGACCCGCTGGACGGCTCTTCCAACATAGAGACCAACGCCGCCATCGGCACCATATTCTCCGTTCTGGAACTTGATGCTCCCGAGGCAGAAGTGAGGACTAAGAGCGTTTTGCAATCGGCCTCCAACCAGATTGCCGCCGGATACGCGCTCTATGGCCCCTCAACCCTGCTGGTTCTGACCACCGGCAAGTCAGTTGCCATCTTTGCCCTTGACCCGGATGAAGGCGTTTTCCTTCTGCTTGAAGACCATGTGAATATCCCCGAACAAACCAGCGAGTTTGCCATCAACATGGCCTATCAGCGCTTTTGGGAGCCGGCGGTTTCAAACTATATCGTGCAGTGCGTTGCGGGTGAAACCGGTCCGCGTAAAAAAGCCTTCAACATGCGCTGGACCGGCTCCATGGTGGCTGATGTGCATCGGCTTTTTGTGCGCGGCGGCATTTTTCTTTATCCTTCCCTGTCCAAACCGGGCGGGGCTAAGGGCAAACTGCGTTTTTTGTATGAGGCCAATCCCATGGCCTTTCTGGTGGAAGTGGCAGGTGGTGCGGCAACAACCGGCACCGGGTCTATCCGCTTAATTGAGCCGGATAGGCTGCACCAGCGCGCTCCGGTAATACTGGGTTCAAAAGAAGAAGTTGAGCTTCTGGAGAACCTCCACCACACTCTCTGAGGGCTTCTGTTTTTTTCCTCTGTTCAGCGTGAGGTTCAGGGGTTAAATCTTTTTCAGTCACCTGCGGCAGAAGCTGCCGACTCACTATTGTGGAAGCTAAAAAGTGCCGAAAAAAATCGCCATTGTTGCCGCGAAACGCTCAGCCATCGGTACATTCTCGGGTGCGCTCTCGCCGTTGCAGGCCCATGAAATTGGCGCGCAGGTTATCAGCGCCGCTCTGGCTCAGGCGGGTCTGAATGGCGAAGCGGTCGATGAAACCATTATGGGCCAGGTGCTGACCGCCGGAGCGGGCATGAATCCGGCCCGCCAGGCGGCCCGGGCGGCGGGCATTCACGATGCCGCCCCCGCCATGAGCATCAATCAGGTCTGTGGCTCGGGTCTGCGCGCGGTGGCGCTTGCAGCCCAGCAGATAGAGAGTGGCGCGGCAAGAATAGTCGTTGCGGGTGGACAGGAATCCATGTCCAACGCCCCCCATGTGGCCGTTCTGCGCAGGGGCAAGAAGCTGGGGGATATTGAATTTGTCGACACCGTCATGCGTGATGGATTGAGCGACGCATTTTACGGCTACCCCATGGGCAACACGGCAGAAAACATTGCTGAACGCTTTGATATCAGCCGGGAACAGCAGGACGTATTCGCGCTTGCCTCTCAAAAAAAAGCCTCCACTGCCGACAGGGCCGGTCGTTTTATCGATGAGATTGCACCCCTCACTATCTCCATCCGCAAAGGTCAAACCGTGGTGAAGTCCGATGAATATATTCGGCACGACGCAAGCGCTGAAACCCTCACCAAACTGCGCCCCGCCTTTGCTGAAAACGGAACGGTCACCGCTGGCAATGCTTCGGGCATCAATGATGGTGCCGCAGCGCTGGTGTTGATGCCTCTGGACGAATGCACCCGGCGTGATATTGAGCCGCTGGTAACCATCGCCTCATGGGCCCATACCGGGCTCGACCCTCAGATAATGGGTCTTGGGCCGGTTTCCGCTTCAGTAAAAGCGGTTGAACTGGCGGGCTGGAGCCTTGCCGATGTTGACCTGTGGGAAATCAATGAAGCTTTCGCTGCCCAGAGCCTGGCGGTCATTTCAGAGCTGGGGCTAGACTCCGAGCGGGTGAACGTCAACGGCGGTGCCATTGCGCTGGGCCATCCCATCGGTGCTTCCGGCGCCCGCGTTCTGACCACGCTCATTTACGAGATGGGGCGGCGGCAGGCCAAAAAGGGTGTCGCCACCCTGTGCATTGGCGGCGGCATGGGTATCACCATGTGCCTTGACCGTGAATAGTTCGGGGAACAGCACTATGACCGGAAAAACCGGCGAAATCCTCTGGCAGCCTACCGCCGAACAGCAACAGGCAACACCATTGTGGGCCTTTTCCCAAAGCACCATCAAAAGCGGGCAACGAACAGCCGATGACTATGGGGCGCTGCTCCGCTGGTCCATCGAGCATCCGGAGGACTTTTACAGCGCCCTGTGGAACCATCTCGATATCATCGGCGAGATGGGGAAAACTGCGTTTGTGCCGGGCGACAGCCTGCTCGAAGCGAAGTTTTTCCCCGAAGCCAAGCTCAATTACGCTGAAAACCTGCTGCGTGACCCCAGCGACAAAATCGCCATCATCGCCCATCGCGATGACGGCACCCGCCGCCAGATCTCAAGGCGCGAACTTGTGGCCAAGGTCTCCCGTATCGTTCTGGCTCTGAGGGATCAGGGTGTCAGTGAGGGCGATACCATTGCCGCCATCGTCACCAACGACCTTGAAGCCATTGAGTTTTATCTGGCAAGCGCCGCTATCGGCGCCATCTGGGCCTCATGCTCTCCCGACTTTGGACCCGAAGGGGCTAGCGACCGCCTGACCCAGATCAAGCCAAAACTGTTGATTGCGGTGCCCGATTACCATTATGCCGGCAAACATATCAAGGTGACCGATACCATAAACGCGGTCGCCTCCACTTCATCGGTTCAGCGCATCATTTTGCTCGGGGAAGCGCCAGAAAAAGATAAATACACCAAGCCCGCCATCACCCTTGAGGATTGGATGGCCCCCTTTGAGCCGGGCGAAATCAACTATTGCCGGGCCGGATTTGACCAGCCCATGGTGGTGCTTTTTTCCTCCGGCACCACGGGAAAACCCAAATGCATCGTCCACCGGGCCGGGGGACTGCTCCTGCAACACAAAAAGGAAATGGCACTGCACTGCAATATGGGGGAGCACGACCGCCTGTTCTATTTTTCCACCTGCGGCTGGATGATGTGGAACTGGCAGATTTCCGCCCTCAGCCTTGGCACAACACTTGTCACCTTTGACGGCAACCCGTTTTATCCCGAACCGCACCGCCTTATCGACCTGATTGATTCCGAGCGCATAACGGTGTTTGGCACTTCGGCCAAATATATCGACGCCTGCTCCAAAGCCGGACTGGAGCCGAAGAAAACCCATTCCCTTGCCAGCCTCAGGGCAGTACTCTCCACCGGTTCCGCCCTGCTCCCTGAAAGCTTTGATTATATTTATGACGCCTGGAAACCCGACATCCATCTGGCCTCGGTGTCCGGGGGAACCGACATTTGCGCCTGTTTTGTTGGCGGGGTTCCCACCCTGCCGGTACGCCGGGGCGAGTTGCAGGGAGCGATGCTGGGCATGGACCTTGACGCGCTCGATGATGAAGGCAATCCGGTGAGTTCGGGCTCGGGGGAATTTGTCTGCCGCTCGCCCCATGTGAGCATGCCGGTAAAATTCTGGGATGATGCCGACCGCTCCCGCTATCGCGATGCCTATTTTTCCCGGTTCCCCGGGATCTGGGCCCAAGGGGATTATGTGGAAAAATGCCCTGGCGGCGGGTTCATAATCCACGGGCGCTCCGACACCACCCTAAACCCTGGCGGGGTACGCATCGGCACTGCCGAGATTTACCGGCAGGTGGAAAACATTAACGAGGTTCTCGAAGCGGTCGCGGTGGGTCAGGACAGGGACGGCGACCAGCGGGTGGTGCTTTTTCTTCGCCTGAGGGACAGCGCGCAGCTTGATGAAGAACTGGCAAAAACCATCCGCACGGCCATCCGTAAAGGGGCCACGCCCCGCCATGTGCCCGCAGAAATCGTGGCCGTTCCCGACATCCCCCGCACCCGTTCCGGCAAAATATCCGAAATTGCTGTGCGCGACACAATTCACGGCCGAAAGATAAAAAACACCACTGCGCTGGCCAATGCCGAGTGTCTGGTGTTTTTTGCGGACTGGGCAAAAAAAAGTGGCGCCGGTTCAGGAAGTTAGGAACAAAAAAGCATGGGCGAATTTTTGCTTTCCATCGGGTTGTTTCTTGCAGCTCACATCCTGCCGCCTGCCACGGGCATGCGCAAAAGAGCCGTAAGCCTTTTTGGAGAGCGACCCTATCTGATTGCTTATTCTCTTGTTTCCATACTGCTGCTTGTGTGGATGATACTTGCCGCCCTGCGCGCACCCTATCTGGCTCTCTGGGGGCAGGCAGCCTGGCAGTTCTGGGTGCCATTGGTGCTGATGCCCTTTTCCATCTGGCTGATCATTGCAGGGCTGTTCGAACCCAATCCGCTCTCGATTACACTGGCCAAACGCGACGAAAAATTCACTACCGGCCTTGCCGGACAGGTTACAAGGCATCCGGTTTTGTGGGGCTTTTTCCTTTGGGCCGCGTCCCATATTCCCGCCAATGGTGATTTTGTGGCGCTGGTCCTGTTCGGCGGCCTCTCGCTTCTGGCAGCGGGCGGTGTGTTTCTTGTCGACCGGCGCGCGCGCCGCCGCCTTGGCATTGAGCAGTGGCGTATTTTGGCCGCGCAAGCCCCGGTGACACCACTTCTTGGTCTGCTCTCCGGGCGCATGAAGTTTCGGCCAGCTCCAAAATCTCTGCTGTGGATTGCCCTCTCGCTCGGGTTTTATTTGTGGACTGTTCTTTCCGCCCACCGTCAGTTTTTGGGTTCTGATCCACTGGCCGGTCTTGGCCTTTGAGGCTGATTTCACGCCGTGGCCGAACGCACCGGTTTATTTGTCGGCAGGGCACCGATGCGGGCGCGAAAATCAGCACCGCCCTGCAAAAGCTGGTCAACCAGCACATCAATCGCATAGACTTTTTCGCGCACGTCATAATCGATTGAGCGGCAGGAGATGGATTTGAAATTGCCCAGCCGCTGCTGATAGATTTTGGCAATTGCCGGATAGCCGAACCCTTCGGTCAGCGCGGCAAAAGACAGGAAGACTTCAAGCTCCGAAGCCAGTTCGGGGTGCTGGCGCCCCTCCTCAAGCAGCCAGCGATAAAGGTCGGGGTGATAATTGTTGGCGATGCCGCAGAACCCCGGCGCGCCTGCGGCCATCGAGCGCCAGGCAATGGCGGCGTTGGCGTTGAGAACTTTCAGCTGTGTGCCACCTGCCAGTGCAACCCGGTGCATCAGAATATCAAGGTCGCAGGATACATCCTTGAGCACCACAAACCTTTCATTGTCGCAACAGGCCTTGAACTCGTTTTCGCTGAGCAGGCGCCGATAGGGAGCAGGGCATTCATAGAACCCCAAGGGAATTTCGCTGTTGATGTGGGTGAGCAACTTATCAAGGTTCTCCCTAAAAGCCGCTTCGCCCTGCCTTTTGGGGTCAAGCCGACTGGTTACCATAACCAGTGCGTCAATCCCGGTTTGTGAAATGGCGTTCAACTCGCTCACCTGCGCGTGCATCAATGCCGAAATATGCCCCGAAGCCACAACGGGAATGCGTCCGTTTGATATTTTTGCCGTAAAGCGCGCCAGAGCCACGCGCTCCTCCAGCGAGAGGAATACCATCTCGCTCGACTGGCAGACGGCAAACAGGGCACTCGCTCCCTTGGCGATATACCATTCGATCAGCGCCTCCAGATCGTCCCAGTCAATTTCTCCCTGTTCGTTGAACGGGGTCAGCATGACCGGAATAATTCCTTCAATCTGTGCTGGCATTATTGCTCTTTCTGCAACTTCAGGAAGTTGCCTCTTTGGGGCATGAAACAGCTTGCCCGGTTCAACCCTGATATCCAAACAAACGCGGCAGCCACAAGACCAGATCAGGCACCAGAATCAGCAACAACAGCGCCCCGATCAACACGCCGAGGAACCCCCAGATTTCCCGGATGATTTCCCTTAACGGAATCCCGGTGACAGCATTTATGACAAACAGCAAAATTCCATAAGGGGGTGTGATCAGTCCGATCATGGCATTGATGACCACGGCCACACCGAAATGCACCAGATCGATACCCAGTTCCGTTGCCGTTGGTATGAACAAGGGCACAATCACCAATATTATGGTGGTCGCATCCAGAACGGTTCCCAGCAGCAAAATCAACACATTGAAGGCCAGGAAAAACACCAGCGGGTGGATGTCCAGTCCCACCAGGGCCTGGGCCAGAACATTGGGGATATTTTCAGAGGCAACCACATAGTTCAGAATAAGTGCACCACCTATAACGATGCCCACCGCCGCCGACGAGCGCGCGCTGTCCACCAGTACCCGGTACAGGTCTTTGAAGCTGAGTGCGCGATAGAAAAATGCCGCCAGCAATAGCGCATAGGCCGCCGCGATCGCTGCCGCCTCGGTGGGCGTAGTCACCCCGCCATAGATGCCATAGAGCAGGATCGCCGGCATCAGAAGCGCCGGGAACGCATTGAATGTGTGCCGGGGCAATTCCCGCAATGGAACCGGCCTTTCAACAACAAAGTTCCGGCGTCGGGCAACAAGAAAATTCAGACCCATCAACACGCTGCCGAATAACAGGCCGGGAATGATGCCACCAAGAAACAGGTAGCCAATGGATGAATTGGACACCAGCGCATAAAGTACCATGGGGATTGAGGGTGGAATGATCGGGCCGATGGTGGCCGAAGCGGCTGTGATGGCAGCTGCGTATCCGGGCGGATAGCGCCCGTCCTTGGTCATCATCTCGATGATGATTTTGCCGATTCCCGCAGCGTCGGCGATGGCCGACCCGGACATGCCCGAAAAAATCAGCGAGGCAACCACGTTTACATGCCCCAGCCCGCCGCGGAACCGACCAACGCTGGCGACGCAAAAGTTAAGCAACCGCTCCGAGATGGTGCCCGCATTCATGATATTGGCAGCAACGATAAACAAGGGCACCGCCAACAGGATGAAACTGTTGTAAAGCCCCTGAATAATCTGTTCGCCGGCCAGCGCAATATCCTGTCCGCTCAGTGCCAGATAAAGAATGGACGACAGAATTATCGAATAGGCGATGGGGGTGCCAATGCCTGCCAGAAAAAACAGGATGACGATGAACAGGGAAAATTCGAGGCTCATCTATCGGCCTCATCGGTAGTTTCAGGCACGGGCCGGCGGTCTTCCGGCGCCCCGTGGCGCATCACAGAAACAAAGCGATAGACATTGGCCAGAACCGCAGCGACAAGAAAAATCACATAGATGGAAAATATCTGGTTGAGCGGTATCTTAAGCGTCGCACTTTTTTTGATTTTCAGGAAATCGATATAATCCCATGTGGGGTATACCGATATCGCCAGCCCTATGGCGACTGAAGCAGAAATGATGAGGGCCAGAATGCGCCGCGTGCGCGGCCGGACCGCCAGATAGATAATGTCGAAGCTGACATGATCCCTGCTGCGCACCACAAAGGCATTACCCCAGAAAACCAGCCAGACCCACAGGGTCAGATTGAGCTCAAGCGTCCACCCGATAGGAGAGACCAGCACATAGCGCGAAAAAATCTGCAGGATAAAAGTAAGGAACATGGCGGCAAGCATTGCCGCCGCCACGCCCTCAGCCCCAATATTCAGCCATCTGAAGGTAGACTTCATATTGGGGCCCAAACCGCTCTCTTGCCTTAAAGCGCGTTGATCTTGTCAAGCAGACCTTCAGGCCAGTCTTTGGCGAAGTCACTCTCCAGATACATGGATTGCACCTGATTACGGAAGGCATCCAGATCGGGCTCATAAATATCAAGACCCTGCTCCTTGAGGAAATCGACCAGATCAACTTCCTTTTGCAACTGGTTCTGACGTCCAAACTCGGAAGCCTCGTCTGCCGCGGCCTGCAGGGTTGCCTGCTGGTCGGCGGAAAGAGAATTCCAGACATCGAGCGAAATCGCCAGATAGTTCAGGTCAACCAGATGCGAAGTCAGAATAATCTGATTGGTCACCTCGTAGAACTTGGCATCAACCACCGTTGGCAGGGGATTGTCCTGCCCGTCCACGGCACCGGTTTGCAGGGCGGTGTAGACTTCGGTGAAGGCCATCGGGGTTGGGTTGGCCCCAAGCGCCTTGCCCAGGAACTGCCATGCGTCAGTGCCGGGCATGCGCAGGTTCACACCCGCCAGATCGGCCGGAGTCATCACGGTCAACTCCTCCTTGCTCTGGCGCAGGTTCACATGACGGCGCCCCAGATACATGACCGAGAGCAGCTTGATACCCAGTTCGTCCTCTGCCTTCTGCTTGAACGGGTCCATCAGCGGATCATTGAACACGGCAACCTGATGGGCGGCATCACGATGTACATAGCCGGCGGTAAAGATAGAGAACTCGGGGAAAAACACCGCAAGTTCCTGAGCCGAGGTGATCGACATTTCAAGATTGCCGCGGGCAATGGCCTCAAGTTCCGTGCCCTGCTTGAACAGGGATGCATTCCAGTGGGGTTCGAATGTCGCGAAGTCTGCAACCGCAGGTGCAAACTTTTCGATCAGCGCCACAGCGCGCTGGTCAGTGGCAGAACTTGGCGAGGAAAGACGCAGAGTGATTTTGTCCTGTGCCAGCGCCACCCCTCCTACAGAAAGAGCCAGCGCGGTGGCAGCAATGGCCGAAACAAAGGTTCGGCGGGCAAGTTTGGTCGGCATTTGGTTTCTCCCGGATAATTTGTTCTTTTTTATTCATCGGCTTCGATGTAACTAGGGGGACATTCAAGCAATCGCAGACTAACATGTCAATAACATTTCATAGGTGAATTGCATGCCAAATCCGCACAGCACAACCAGAACATTGCGCGCTGAGGCCTATGATCGCATCATCTCGCTGCTGAATGTGCAGGATCTGCGTCCCGGCCAGATAGTGACCCAGCGCGAACTTGTGGAACGTACTGAGACCTCCCTTGCCGCTGTGCGCGAAGCCATCCCGCGCCTTGAGGCTGAAGGGCTGATGAATACCCTGCGCCAGCGCGGTTTGATGATTACCAATGTTGATGTGTCTTTTGTACGCAACGCCTGCCAGTTGCGCACTATTCTTGAGCTTGAAGCCATCGCCAACGCCAGTCGCAACATTCCCAAAGTCACCATTGAGAAATGGGAGGCGGAGCACCGCAATATTCTTGAACGCCTGGAGCACGACAGCACGCAGGAACTGGCCCGCGAGGCTCAGGAAATCGATTGGAGCATGCATGACCAGCTTATTGCCTCACTTTCCAACGAGTTGATTTCAGAGGTTTATCGGGTCAATTCCATCAAGGTGCGTATGGCGGCTCATGAGCGGCTTTTGGTTACCCCGTTCAATGCCCGCCGGGTAATGAGCGAACACCTGGCTGTCCTGAAGGCCCTGAAAGTCGAAGACAGCACGGCGGCGGCCGCGGCAATGAAACGGCATCTGGCCAATTCACTATCCTTGGCGCTGGGGGGAACTCTTTGAGATCCAAAATATTGAACAGGGCCTTCGGGGAATGAAAAACTTGGATCCTTTGGTGGATTTTTCTCTGATGAGACTTGTTTTGGATGGTAAAACTGGTTTGAATTAATTCACAAGAGTTGGACGGGAGTCTGGCACGAATTTAAGCATCCCTATTTGCGGAATTTTGTGGCGGTGTAGTGGGATTGAAATCACAGACAAGACGATATTCTGCCCCGGCTCTTGAGAAGGGGCTTGATATTCTGGAACTGCTTTCCGAGCAGGAATTCGGTCTGTCCCAGGCAAAGATTGCCCGGGCGCTAAACCGTTCGGTGGGCGAAATTTTCCGCATGCTGGTTGTCTTGCAGGAGAGGGGGTACATCACCTTTGAACCGGGCAGTGACAGATATGTTCTGACGACCTTTCTCTTTGAAATCGCTCACAGAACGCCACTTGTGCGCAGACTGGCAGCTCTGGCCGACCCTCTGATGCGTCGCCTTGCCATTGACATCAACCAGTCAGTACACCTGACCATTCTGTCTGGCGATGACATTCTGGTTGTCGGGCAGGTCGACAGTCCCGGCAACAATATCATGAGCGTGCGCCTGGGCGCCAAGATTGATATCTGGCGCGCCTCTTCGGGGCGGGTCATACTGGCCCACCAGTCGGCCAGCGACCTTCGTGAGCGAGCGACTAAATCCAGTCTTCCTGAGGGTGTTACCTTTGAGGAAATTCAATCCGACCTGAAAAAAATTCGTGACCTGGGCCATGAGGTCATGGACAGTTTTGTTGTCAGAGGGGTGGTCAATATTTCCGCGCCGGTTATTGATCATTCCGGCCGGGGCATCGCGGCCCTGAATATCCCCTATATCGAGCGCATGGATACCAAGGTATCCTTCGGGCAATGCACTGAGCGGCTGATCGCTGCCGCCAGACAGCTTTCCCTGAGTCTGGGCGGTGCACATAGCACAGTATCCGACTGAGTGTGACAGGATACATGCAACTGCGCCTGCTTTTATACAACCAAATCCCGCGATTTAATGTATAAACCAGCGCATACGATTATCGACATCAATCCCACAACGTGCCGGTTCAGATGACACAAACCTATCAGGCCCCGCTATTCTCCGTTGCCCCTATGATGGAGTGGACCGATCGCCACTGTCGCTATTTGCACCGGCTGCTCACGCGTCGTGCCTTGTTGTTTACAGAAATGGTGACCAGTGCCGCGCTGGTGCATGGGGAACCCGAACGTCTGATCGGGTTTGACCAGATGGAACACCCGGTTGCGGTGCAGTTGGGGGGTGCCAGTCCACAACAGCTGGCTGAGGCCACGCGGATTTGCCATCAGATGGGGTATGATGAAATCAACCTCAATGTGGGCTGCCCCTCGGACCGGGTTCAGTCCGGTCGCTTCGGGGCTTGCCTCATGGCAGAGCCAGAACTTGTTGCCGAATGTGTCAGCGCCATCAAAAGCGCAACAGACAGGCCGGTAACGGTGAAATGCCGCATCGGCATTGATGATCAGTCCATTGAGAAGCCGCTTGATCACTTTGCCGATCTGGTGGCGAGGGCAGGAGCCAGCGCGCTTTATGTCCATGCGCGCAAAGCCTGGCTGCATGGCCTCAGTCCAAAGGAAAACCGCACGATACCTCCCCTTGATTATCAGCGGGTCTTCCGATTGGCACAGAGGCTTCATCCGCTGCCGGTCATTCTCAATGGTGGCGTTGAATCCCTGGACCAGTCATTGGAGCATCTGGAAAGTGTCTCAGGGGTTATGCTGGGGCGCGCCGCTTATCACAATCCCATGCTGCTGAGTGAAGTTGATACTCGCATCTATGGTGATACCACGCCGCCGCCTGTTCTTACGCAGATCATGGCCAGAATGGCAGACTATGCCGAAATGCAGATGAGCAAAGGCGTGCGGCTGAACTCGGTAACCCGGCACATGATCGGGCTGGCTCACGGCAGGCCCGGAGCGCGCCGGTTCCGCCAGATACTGACTATGGACGTGCTCAGGGACGGTGCAGGGCCGCAAGTCATGGAAACCGCTTTGCGTGCCCTTGGTGCGCAAATCAGAAACAACGGGCAAAACGAAGTTCAACTCGCCCGTTGAATGGCTGTTGTCAGAGGTTCTTGGGATCAGGACCTAAAGCCCGTCAACGACTTCCTTCAGCATCGCCTGCACTTCGCCTGCTATGTCCCCAAGGGCTGGGTTTTCAACTGCAGACATGGACGCCATCGGATCAACCGCGGAAACTTCTACCTTGCCGGGGGCAATTTCCTGGATGATGACATTGCAAGGCAGCATCGTGCCAATTTTATCTTCAGCCAGCAGTGCCTTGTGGGCAAAGCTGGGGTTGCAGGCACCAAGAATATGATAGGGGCGAAAATCAACGTCGATTTTCTTTTTCAGCGTCGCTTTGACATCAATTTCAGTCAGAACACCAAAACCCTTGGCCTTGAGGGCTTCGGTGACTTTTTCGATTGCTGGAGCCATTTCGCTGTCCAGCACCTTAGAAAAACAATAACTCATTGGGGGCTCTCCATATATAACTAAACGCTAATATAAGTGATGGATACCGCTATTACCAGTACAAAAATTGTAACAGATTTTGCAACAATCCACCTTCATTCATCCCTGAAGCTTCAGGGTGTCCCGGCTGACTGTGTACGCACTCAGGGTTTGCAGAAACGTCATGCCTAAAAGGCTGGTTTCAAGCGCGCCCTGTTCAGCAACAAAGGCGCGAATATCCTTGCGCACGATTCCTCCTACTTCAATCTGTTTCAGATTGATTGCGGCGGCTCTGCCTGTTCCGTTGGCTGTCTGTACCGGAATGTTGAACCTTAGACTATCAACATCGATTCCTGCTGCCCTGGCATCACTCCGGGTAAGCACCACCACGCTGGCGCCGGTATCAAAGATCATACGCACATTGGCGTTATTCACACGCACATCCATACTGAATGTGTTGGAAAACCCTTTGCGTATGGTGACTGAATTTTTCTGATCGGTGACCACGGCGGCGCCGGGCATCAGTTCTCCCAGCACGCGATTGGAAAGCCCGACAATTTCAAAACGATAGCTGTACATGGTAATAACCACTGCAAACATCCCCACCCAAAGTACCGCCCCTCCGAGCATTTGGGCAAAACGAATCCGGCGCCCAAAAAGACCCGCAGCAATCAGCAGGCCGATAATGAGCAGGGGAATAAGCCGCGCCGTCTGGTCTTTATCCATTCCAAAAAGACTACCGACATCGGCATTGATCAGAAATGCCAGACCGGCGGCAACAAGCAGGGCAACACCGATAAAAGCCATATGGGTTCCTTCACATGCAGGCGGGACACGGATCGGGACCCTAGATAAAAAGAATAAAGGAGCTCAATGCGGCAATTTCAAGCAGTGCCTGCAGTGCGCCGATTAAATCCCCAGTATAGCCGCCCACGAGCGAACGGCAAATCCGGCTCCATCCCCAGACGATCAATGCCAGCACGCTCAAAGTCAATGCAAGCCCGAAAATGCCCACGAATGCCCCCGCGGCAACAAAGAACAAGAGGGCCCCAAGCGATGCGCCCACCACAAATGGCGTGCGCAACAGGGTGCCTGCAGCTCGGGCGGTGCCGTCTGTTCGGGCCGGGGGCAAAACCAGCAGCAGCCATAATGCGCCCTGCCTTGCGATTATCTGCGCAGCCAGCCAGAGCATAATGGCGCCAATGCCTGACCAGACCAGCAATGTACTCAAAGCCGACAGGCGTATTGTAACCAGCAAAACAATTGCCAGAACGCCATAGGTGCCATGTCTGGGGTCCTTCATGATCTCAAGGCGGCGGCTGACCTCCGCCCCGCCCCACAATCCGTCGGCGCTGTCTGCAAGTGCGTCCTCCGCCATGGCCCCGGTCACAATAATCTGGACACCAATGCCAAAACTTGCAGACAGAAGAGCGGGTAATCCGAACGCCATGCCAAGAGAAAACACCAGAACCGGTATCAGAGAGATGGCAGCGCTGGCAAAAGCAAGTACTGGAGCTATCCGGTTGAAATCTGGTGTTGCATGGGGCCTGCCTCCAGTGGGAAACCGCGAATAGAATCGCAACGCCATGAGCATGTCGACAGGAAATGAGCGCGGGTCAATCCGGGTTTTGTTCTCCGGCGTCTGATTATTGCCGTTGCCAACGGATATACTGCCGGTTGAATATTGATTGTCGGAATCTTTTTTTTTGGCCATCGGCTTCGCCTGCATTCTTCGCATTTGTTCATTCGAGCAGATAGCACTTTGTGTACGCTGCCACCAAGAAAACCTGGGGACACGAGAGAAATAACGAAACTGCGCGAATAGAGAAAAGCTGAGATGACCGAGTTTATTAACAATATGCCAGAGCCTTTTGCCGATTTTGGCGGCCTGATGGACAAGTTGCCTGTCGGAAGCCAGTCCGCAGTTGACGAAATTCGCGCACATGATGCCAAGCTCACAAAACCGGCAGGGTCGCTGGGACAGTTGGAGTTTCTGGTGGAATTTCTGGCCCGTTGGCAGGAAACCGGCCAGCCAACGCTCAACAATCCCATGGTCGCGATTTTTGCTGGAAACCACGGGGTCACCGCCAATGGGGTTTCGCCCTTTCCTGCGGAAGTTACCGCCCAGATGGTGGCAAATTTTACTGCGGGTGGGGCTGCAATTTCGCAGATTTCAAAACTGCACGAGCTTAACCTGCGCGTGTTTGAACTTGCGCTTGATTTACCGACCGGCGATATCAGCGTCAAAGAAGCACTGGATGAGCGCGCCTGCGCCGCAACCATCGCTTATGGAATGGAAGCTATCGCCGGAGAGCCGGACCTGCTGTGTCTAGGTGAAATGGGCATTGGCAACACCACCGTCGCCGCTGCGATTTATGCTGCTCTTTTCGGGGGTGGCGGCGCTGAATGGGTTGGTGCGGGCGCCGGTGTTGATGCGGCCGGCCTTGAACGAAAAATAGAAATCGTTGATAGGGCTCTGGCGTTCCACGCAGGAGAACTCGACCATCCGTTCAAGATTCTGTCCCGCCTTGGCGGACGTGAATTTGCCGCCATGCTGGGGGCGATCATCGCTGCACGTCATCATAAAATTCCCGTGGTCATCGACGGCTTTGTCGCTACCGCCGCCGCTGCGGTTGCCTATGCAATAAATCCGGCAACGCTGGATCACTGCCTGTTTGCACACGTCTCTGCTGAAAGCGCTCATATCAGGGCGCTTGAGCGCATGGACAAGCGCGGTCTTCTGGATTTGGGAATGCGTCTGGGGGAGGGAAGTGGCGCGGCCATTGCCGCTGTTTTGATAAAAACTGCCCTGCACCTGCACCAAAGTATGGCGACCTTCGAGCAAGCCGCGGTCAGCAACAAATCCGAATAGGGGTGCTCATTCCCCTGATTTTCTGGAACTCGTTTCGGAGTTTAGTAAATCTTGAGTTTTTCGGGATTCTCGACCACCGGTGCCAGAGCGCCCATCACCCGTGCCCGGGGAAAGGTGGCAATAGCTTCAGTGCCAAAGCGGAGTTTTGAAAACAGATCAAAACGCCCCTGATGCAGGTCCATGATTTTTTGTACAATCGGCAGACCCAGTCCCGCGCCCTGTTCGGCAGTTTTCTGGGCCAGAGAGCCCTGCCCAAAGGAGGAGAGCACCGTTGCAATCTCATCCTCGGGAATGCCCGGCCCATTGTCCTTGACTGAAACCAGTTGCCCCCCGTCAGCACTCTGGGCGATGGTCAGTGTTATCTGTCCGCCCTGTGGTGTAAACTTGATGGCATTGGTTAACAGGTTCAATATCACTTGACGGATCGAGCGCTCATCGCCCCAGATTTTGGGCAGGTCCTCTTCAATTTCCTCGAGCAGCTCCAACCCCTTGGATTTGGCGCGGATCTGCATCATGCGCAGGCAGTCATCGGCAATATTGGGCAGGCTGACAATTTCTTCATTCAGATCATACTTGCCTGCTTCAATCCGTGACAGGTCCAGCAATTCATTGATCAGGTTGAGCAGATGTTGTCCGCTTGAATGTATATCACCGGCATATTCCTTGTATTGGGGTATGGAGTGGGTCCCGAGAAGCTCGGATTTCAGCACTTCGGAAAAACCGATAATGGCATTGAGTGGGGTTCTCAACTCATGGCTCATGGTTGCCAGAAACCGTGATTTGGCGATGTTGGCCTGCTCGGCTTCATTTCTGGCCTGATCGGAAGTCTGGCGCGCTTCCTCCAGATCAAGGATAAGTGCATCCTTTTCAGATTGGAGAGCGAACGAGGCCAGTTCAATATTCTGTGTCTGGCGGGACAGATAAAGAAAAAAGAACTGTGCCCCCACGGCGATGGCAGCAAGTGCAATGGACAGCGTACTGCCCGTGACCACCAGATTTATGCTGACCGTCAACGTGGCGGGCAGAGTGCTCATCAGGGTTGCGATCGGGAAGGTTCTGCTGGTCAGCGCGTTTGCCGCAACACCAATCAGCATCATGGAAAAAACCACTACCTGCAGTTCAGGCCCGCCCGATGCCAGATTGAACAATGCCAGCGTCGCCCATGATATGCCGTAGATCGTTTCCGCTGCGACAAAACTTGTTGTCCAGTTGCTGGCGACAAACTTTTTCTGTTCAATTCTGACGAAGCGCCTGCACACCAGAACAACACCAAAATTTGCTCCGATTACCAGCCCTGTCCATGAAATCGCCACATAGAGGGGCACCCAGAAACTGGCAAATGCCCCAAGAATAATCAGCAGCGCCGGCATTGCCAGTGCGCTGGAGATACGTGAAGTGGCGTACTCTCTGAGCAATTCATAATCATAAGAAGTGCGCGTGCCCGTTGTTGAGGTCAGTTTCTGGCGGGCATCAAATATCGCACGCTGCGACCGGCGTCTGGTTTCACGCTCGTTCGGCGGCTTTGCTTCAGCAATGGAGCTTTCCGGCTCAAGCGACATTGGAGTACTCACAAACACAATGCAATCCACAGCCGAACAGGGCTATGCTACGCGCATCGTAAATCTAGGCTAACGTGGTTAATATGAAGTTTCCGGGAGTTGCGAGATTGAAAAAATACTCTCGTTTTTTGACACTCTTTCTGGTGGGTGTGTTTTTTGTCTCCGCATTGGCCCTGCTCAACGAAAACGGGGGGCAGACGAGCCTGCAATCGCGTGTAGTTTATGCTGCCGACGGGGACAGTTTGCGCATCAATGGCCAGCGTGTGCGTTTGTGGGGCATAGATGCGCCCGAACTGGACCAGACCTGCACCACATTTGAGGGGAGGGACTGGCCTTGCGGACGCATCTCAAGAGATCGCCTCGCCGACAGGATCAAAAATTCCCAGGTGCAATGTACAGGTACCCGACGCGATAAGTATAACCGGCTGCTGGTTACCTGCACCGTTGGCGGGATCGACATTGGGTCCCAAATGGTGCGCGAGGGAATGGCTATCTCCTACGGTGCCTATCGGCCCGAAGAAACCATGGCTAAAGCCGATGGCTCAGGCATCTGGGCGGGTGAATTTATCAACCCCAAAGACTGGCGGGACGGACAACGCAGAGATACCGCCTCGGGCGGGTTTCTGGAGTGGCTGTTCAGATAGATTGTTGTCAGTGTAGAAAAAAAATCTAATTTTATGAAACTTTGATTGAAATAACAGAAAGTTTATCGCATAATATAGCTGATACAGGAAAAATTTCAGGGGGTTGAAGTGACCTTTGATAGGATTGACAAAAAAATCCTGACCCTTATCCAGAGGGACGCAACTCTGCCGGTTGCTGATATTGCACGCCGGGTTGGGCTTTCAACAACCCCGTGCTGGCGGCGCATTCAAAAGATGGAGGAGGGGGGTGTCATTCGCTACCGTGCCGCCATTCTTGACCCTGAGAAGGTGAATGCCGGGGTCAATGTTTTTATGGCTATTCGTACCAACGAGCATTCAGACGCTTGGCTCAACAAGCTCTCTGGGGTCATTGACCAGTTTCCCGAGGTGGTCGAGTTTTATCGCATGAGCGGGGAAGTCGACTATATGCTGAGGGTGGTCGTGCCAAGCATCTCTGCCTATGATGATTTTTACCGTCGCCTCATCAGCAAAATCACCCTCACCGATGTGAGTTCGTCTTTTGCCATGGAGCAGATCAAATATACGACCGCTCTGCCTCTGGATTATCTCAATACTTCCTGAGGGGGGAGCGCCAGGGGCCCTTCAGCCTCCGGTCATCGACATATGCCTTGCAATGGCAGGTGCCTGGCGTGAAGGGTCAAAGTCGTGGCCTTTGGGTTTAAGGACCATTGCTTCGTCAAGTATCGCGTCAAGGCCGCTGGCACCTTTTTCACGCAGAGCCACACGCAAATCCACCCGCCCCTCCCGGCCCAGGCACAGATAAAGTTGACCGGTGCAGGTCAGCCGCACCCGGTTGCAGCTTTCGCAAAAATTGTGGCTCATGGGCGTGATGAATCCCAGTCGGCCGCCGGTTTCCTTCACACGCACATAGCGGGCCGGACCTCCGGTTGCGTGAGAAATTTTATCAAGGGTGAACGTCTCGGCCAGGTCGTCGCGAACCTTGCGCAGGGGCAGAAAATCCTTTGCACGATCCCTTGAAACCTCTCCAAGGGGCATTTCTTCAATCAGGGTCAGGTCATACCCCTTTCCATGGGCCCATTTCATCATGGGAATGATTTCGGTGTCATTAAAACCTTTTATGGCTACCATATTCAACTTGACGGACAGGCCCGCGCTGTCCGCTGCCTCGATACCGGCAAGAACCTGCTCAAGCCTGCCACGTCGGGTTATGTCGGTAAATTTGCCTGCATCCATGGTGTCCAGAGATACGTTTATTCGGTTAATGCCCGCTTCTTTCAGGCGTTTGGCAAATCTCACCAGTTGGCTGCCGTTTGTCGTCAGGGTAAGTTCGCGCAGATGACTGGATGTCAGGTGCCGCGAAATGCGTCCAATTAAATCCATTATGTCCCGTCTGACCAGCGGTTCTCCGCCGGTCAGACGGACTTTTTTCACACCCCGGGCAACAAAGGCATCAATAAGAACGTTGAGTTCCTCAAAACTAAGCACATCCTTCTTCGGCAGAAATTTCATATTCTCCGACATGCAATATGTGCAGCGGAAATCGCACCGATCCGTGACCGATACCCGAAGATAGGTCACCTGTCGCCCAAAGCTGTCGATCAGCGGCGTGGTGGTTTTTGTCATCTCAGGTGCCTGCATATCCATGAGGCAACTCATACCCGCAAAAATCTGGAAACGCCAGATGTCACTTCCACGGAATATGGATCGGAAACGAAAAGACCGGCCCCGTTCAAGCGGGCCGGTCTATCATGCAGACATATGTATCGGGCTGCTCGGATTATTCCTGCACAACAACCAAAGCGCCAACGCGAACGCGCTCGTAAAGGTCGATCACATCTTCATTCATCAGACGGATGCATCCGGAGGACACGGCCTGTCCAATGGAATAGGGATCGGAGGTGCCGTGCAAACGATAAAGCGTACTTCCGATATACAAAGCCCGTGCGCCGAGGGGATTGTCAGGGCCACCAGGCATATAGGCGGGCAGTTCCGGTTGACGTGCGCGCATGGCGGCAGGAGGGGTCCAGCCCGGCCATTCCGCTTTGCGTGTGATACGATCACGACCGGTCCACTCAAAGCCTTCACGACCAACTCCGACACCGTAACGCAGGGCTTTACCGTCTTCCATGATCAGATAAAGAAAGCGATCTCCGGTATCGACCAGTACCGAGCCAACCGGAAGGCTACTCTCAAAGTCGACAATCTGGCGAAGCCATTCCTTGCCGATACCGCCTCTCGCCGGCCGCTCGCCTGCTTCTTCCCACCGGTTGGTTTCTGAATTGAAAACCCGTGCCGCATTAACCGGCACCACCAGTGAAACAGTCAGCAGCGCCGCCAGGAACATCGCCAGTGCGTTTCGCAATGTATTCATGTTGTAAAATCCCTATCCTCGAGTAGCGGTCCACCTTGCCACTCAATTTATTGATTCGTCCTCCATAAACTGTTTACCCAGTTCTGAAAAGTAGCCAATAATCACCAAAAAGCCTTATTCCCCTTCTCGGGCTCAAAAGTGTTGCGCAACTGTAACACCCTCTTGTCAATTTGACATGAACTCGGTGATTGACACCACGCTGTCAACAGCGCAGATCAGGAATGCTTAAATCCGCAGGGCTGGTGCCCCGGAGTGCCTCGAAGTGCAGAGCTATGGAAAGCTAAAGAGCCAGGAGTAAAAGTTTGAATACCGATAATTTGAAACGCCGGGCTGCCGAGGCCGCAATTGCTGAAATCCATCAGGATATGCGCATCGGGCTTGGTACCGGCTCAACTGCCAAATTTTTTGTAGATCTGCTTGGTGCACGGGTTCGGGAAGGATTGCGATGTGTTTGTGTGCCAACGTCCGAACAAACCGCCCGGCAGGCAAGCGAACTTGGTATTCCCCTGACTGATCTGGATCACCTCGACCGGCTTGATCTGACCGTAGACGGCACCGATGAAATTGACACCAGGCTTTCGCTGATTAAAGGGGGCGGCGGCGCCCTTCTGCGCGAAAAAATTGTGGCGGCGGCCTCTGACAGGCTGATAGTCATTGCCGATCAGAGCAAGATGGTGTCCCGTCTTGGTGCTTTTGCGCTTCCCGTTGAGGTTAATTCCTTCGGATTGGGTGCCACCCGTCATGCTGTGGCGGCTGTGATGGAAAACAATGGCGAAGGCAGAAAAATTGAGCTGCGAAAAACGGTGACCGGGGTGGATTTTGTAACCGATGGCGGCCATAAAATACTGGATGCTTTTTTTGGCCGCATTTCCGATGCAAGAGCGCTCTCGCGCGCGCTACTGGATATTCCCGGAGTGGTTCAACACGGATTATTCCTTGATATGTGCGATACCGCTTATCTCGCGGGCCCTGACGGTGTGACAAAACACCGGTTATGAGACAAAGTGGAACTCCAGAAACATAAATACCTGAAACCCGATGGAAACTGTTCGATGATGACCAATTTTTTCAAAACACTCAAAAGTGTCTTTCTTGCCGCACTGTTGAGCCTGACACTGACCAGCGTTGCGCCGGCGCAGGAGCTTTCCCCCGAACACCTCGAACTGGCGCGTCGTTTTGTTGATATCACCGACCAGTCTCGCCTTTATGAAGTCACGCTCATCGAAACCGGCATTTCAACCATGCGCACTCTGGTGTCGCAGAACCCCGATATTGCCGACGATGTAAGTGACGCGATTGGCGAGGTTATCCAACGCTATGCAGACCGAAGAGATGAGCTCTTCGACCAGTTTGCCCGGGTCTACGCCCTGCGCCTGACGCAGGAGGAACTTGAGGTGATCGTTGAGTTTTATGAAACTGACATTGGGCAGAAGCTCGCCCGTGAGAATGCGGCCGCCAACACCGATCTGAAAACAGTGGTGCAAATTTACACCGCAAATCTCAACAGAGAGTTTTTTGCCGCCGTCCGTGCCATATTGCGCGAGAAGGGCATTGATTCTTAGTCGAGTTCCTGCCCGCTAACTTTATTTTGGTTATCATGGCGCAGGCACTGACAGATGGAAAAAAAGTTTGATCTGATTGTAATCGGGGGCGGCTCCGGGGGCGTGCGGGCAGCAAGAGTTGCCGCCGGTTTTGGTGCATCCGTGTGTGTGATCGAGGAATACCGCCTTGGCGGCACCTGCGTCATTCGCGGCTGCGTCCCCAAAAAACTCTTCACCTATGCAGCCGGATTTGACGGGCTTTTCGATCTGGCCCAGGGCTTTGGCTGGTCGGTAGATGCGCGCTTCGACTGGAAGAAGCTGCTTGCCAACAAGAACCGGGAAATTGAGCGCCTTGAGGGCATCTATGGATCGCTGCTGGCCGGCTCCGGGGTTCAGGTGCGCTCTGATCGCGGGGTGATTACCTCTGCCAATAGTGTTCGCCTGCAAAAAAGCGGCGAAACCCTGCATGCCGACAAAATACTCATTGCCACCGGTGGACGCCCCTTCGTGCCCGATGTCCCCGGCGCCGAACATGCCATAACCTCAAACGAGGCCTTCGAACTGCCAACCCTGCCAAAGTCCATCATGATTGTGGGTGGCGGATATATCGCTGTTGAATTTGCCTCCATCTTCAGCGGCCTGGGTGTTGAGACCATTCTGGCCTATCGCGGGGCCCAGATTTTGCGTGGCTTTGACATGCATGTGCGCGAGGGGCTGGCCGAGGAATTGCATCACCGGGGGATCAAAGTATGTCTGGCCACCCAGCCCAAAGTGATCGAAAAAACGGCCGGGGGACTTAAGATTACCTGTTCGGACGATTTGCAGATGAAGGTGGGTGCTGTGATGTATGCCACCGGCCGCCTGCCCAATGTGGAAGGGTTGGGGCTGGAGACGGTGGGCATCGAGCTTGGCGCGCACGGCCAAATTCCGGTGGATGAATATTCACGCACCTCTTGTCCTTCAATCTTTGCTGTTGGCGACGTCAATGGACGCGCAGCCCTTACTCCCGTGGCAATCCGCGAAGGGGCGGCATTTTCTCAAACCCAGTTCAACAACAACCCCACAACGGTTGATCTCACCATCGTGCCGACTGCGGTTTTTTCCAACCCTGAAATTGGAACCCTGGGGCTGACCGAGGCCGAAGCCACGGCAAAATACAAAAAAATCAATGTCTATGTCGCACGCTTCAAACCTATGATTTATTCGTTTCAGGACACTGAGACCCGCATGCTGTTCAAGTTGATATGCGACGCTGAAACCGACAAGGTGCTGGGCGTGCATATAATGGGTTCAAGTGCCGGGGAAATGATACAGATGGTGGGCATTGCTGTGACCATGGGCGCAACAAAGGCCGATTTTGATGCCACCATCGCCGTGCATCCGGTGGCCGCTGAGGAACTGGTGACCATGAAGGAGCCCACCTATACTATTGTCGATGGCGAGCGGATTTAGCTTTACCCCCTAAACCCCCACTCCGCTGGCCAGCCCGCGCAATAGAACGCCGATGCCGTAGGCCATGCCCGCCGCCGCGATGCCGATAACAAAGGTTTCCAGCCCGCTCATATACCAGCGCTGTGTTGACCAGTAGGACTTCATGGCGCCGATGATGAAGAACACAATTCCGGTGGCGATGGTGGCAGCCAGTGCGCTTGCTTCAATCCCAAGCACGAATGGCACCAGCGGCACCGCTCCGCAGATGATGAACGCCGCAAAGGTTGCCCATGCGGCAAGCGCCGGCGAGCGCTGAACCGCAGAGAGGCCATACTCCTCGCTCAGCATGGTTTCCACCCACACGTCCTCGTGGCGCGACAAGAGGTCGACCATGCGCTCAAGCTCTTCTCCTTCAAAACCCTTGTTGCGATAAATCTGACGCAATTCCTCACGCTCTCCTTCGGGCTGGTTGCGGATGTGGCGCAACTCGATTTGCTTGATGCGCTCATAGTCGTCAATTTCAGCCTTGGTGCCCGAATAGTTTGATGCGGCCATTGAAAACCCGTCGGCCACAAGGTTGGCAACCCCAAGCACCAGGACCACGCCGACGCTGAGTTCAGCGCCCACCACCCCGGCCACGATGGCAAAAGTCGTCACTGCGCCATCAATGCCCCCGTAAATCCAGTCGCGCAGATAGTTGACTTTGGGCCCCTCGGCAAGCCGGGCCGCAATGTCCTCGGGGGCGTGGGAGTGCTCCATTTGATTTTCCTCTGAGGTGTGCTTTCCTGAACCAGCATACAGGTTTTTGTGGGTTGACCAGAAGCCAATTTCCTCGTTTCCGGCCCCTCTCCCATCAAGATTCAACCTTGGCAGGGTCCCAAGACCTTGCTAGACCGGCTTCGACCCCATGCCATCAGTTAAAAGATTGAGTAGAAGATATGAGTTCCTGGACCCCTCAAAGCTGGAGAGCAAAGCCTGTATTGCAGGTGCCAACCTATCCTGACCAGGCAGCGCTGGAAATCGCCGAGGCACGTTTGTCCAGATTTCCCCCGCTGGTGTTTGCCGGAGAAGCGCGCGGGCTCAAGGAAGATTTGGCGGAAGTCGCCAGGGGCAATGCCTTTTTGTTGCAGGGAGGGGATTGCGCCGAGAGTTTTGCCGAGCATGAAGCCAATCACATCCGTGACTTTTTCCAGGTGTTCCTGCAAATGGCGGTGGTCCTCACCCACGGCGCATCCAAACCCGTGGTCAAGGTTGGCCGGGTTGCCGGGCAATTTGCCAAACCGCGTTCCGCCGATACTGAAACCGTGGACGGGGTTGAGCTTCCGTCCTACCGGGGTGACATCATCAACGGCATTGAATTTAACGCTGAACAACGCGTTCCCGACCCCCAGCGCATGATTATGGGCTACCGGCAATCGGCGGCGACCCTGAACCTGTTGCGCGCCTTTGCTTCGGGTGGTTTTGCCGACCTCACCCGCGTGCATGAATGGACCACGGGTTTCATGAAGGGCAAAAACGGCTCTCCCCGCTACGAGGAAACCGCAAACAAGATTGATGACGCTATCAAATTCATGGCCGCCCTTGGCATCACTTCCGAGAACACACCAGCCTTGCGCGAAACCAAGTTTTATACCAGCCATGAAGCACTGCTCTTGGGTTATGAAGAAGCCTTGACCCGTCGCGATTCCATCACTTCGGACTGGTACGCCACTTCCGGTCATATGCTGTGGATTGGCGACCGCACCCGCCAGCCGACAGGTGCCCATGTGGAATATTTCTCCGGCATCAACAATCCCATTGGCGTCAAATGTGGTCCCACAATGCAGCGCGACGACCTGCTCGCCCTGATGGACAAACTCAACCCGAGCGACGAAGCTGGTCGCCTGACCCTGATTGCCCGTTTTGGCGCCGAAAAAGTCGGGGACCATCTGCCAGCCCTCATCGAGACCGTAAAAGAAGCGGGGCGTACCGTTGTCTGGTGCTGTGACCCCATGCACGGAAACACCATCAAAGCCTCCTCGGGCTACAAAACCCGGCCTTTTGACAAGGTTCTTGCGGAAGTGAAGGAGTTTTTTGATATCCACCGGCAGATGGGCACCTACGCCGGAGGCGTGCATTTTGAAATGACCGGAGACGATGTCACCGAGTGCGTGGGCGGGGTATCCGCGGTGACTGAAGCTTCGCTTTCAGACCGTTACCACACCCACTGCGACCCGAGATTGAATGCTTCTCAGGCGCTGGAACTGGCGTTTCTTGTCGCCGAGGAAATTCGCGGGCAGCGCGCACCGGAGGTGGCCCGCACCGCCTGAATCAGGGTGTCTGATATCCTCAGGCCTTAGCAGAGCGTTAACGCCAGTTTAGCGGAACATTAACCCTAACCGTTCATAAACAGATCAGAATTAAAACTGATTTTTTTCGAGCGGAGAGTTCCCCATGGCACGCCTTTTACCTGTGTTTGCAGCCACGCTGGCGCTTGTGAGCCTGCCGGTCAGCGCTCTGGGCGCCGAAAATATCTATGATTACGGCGGGGATGACTTGCGCGGCTCCTACCCCGAGGAATGGGGTTTTTCAGACGAACCCGACCCGCTGGAATTCGAAATCGGCCTGCGCTACTGGTATTCGCTGGGCTCTAGCCAGCTCACAGCTTTCGGCGGTAATTATTCCTCCACCGACACCAGCCAGACAGTGGAACTGCATTTCCGCATTGATGACAACTCCACCGCCAGCTACGTAAAAGGCCAGGTGGGTTACGCCGCCATCATTGAAGGCACCTATTCCACGCCCGAGTTTGTCGGCGACCAGACCATGAGTGGGGGGAATATCGGCTATGCTGGTGCCGACTTCGGCATGATGCCCTGGGGTAATGAAACGTTCAAAGTGGGCGGATTTGCCGGCTACCAGTTCCTTTCCGACAATCCGGATATGGGGCGGGCCAACTACACGACCTCCGGTGGCGGCGGTGCCAGTCAGGTCAATGCGGTAGAAACCCATATGCTCAAGCTGGGCGCGGTGGCGCGCATGGAATTTGGCGATATGGTCGACCTGACCGCAGAAGCGGCCGCAATTCCCTTTGCCAAGATGGATGGCACCTATGGTGCATTTTTCCAACCCAATTTCATAGCCGGTGCCACCCTTTATGAACAGGGCTCGCCCGGCACAATTTCAGGCATGCTCTATGGAGCCAGCGGCGAGGTGATGCTTGGTTTTAGCCCCACTGACAACCTCACTGTGCGGGTTGGCGGACGGGGCTGGTATCTCACAGGGGATGCCACCATGCAGTACCGCGCCCGTGAAGTGGGTACGCCCTCAAACGCTGTGGACTATATTGGCGACATCAGCGGCCTTGAATTCTTCCGCTATGGAGCGTTGGCCGAGATTACCGGCACTTTCTAAATCTGAGTCCCTTTGGGGTTTTCCATCTCTGAGCTTGCTCGCGCCAGCGCGGCGCGATAAGTGTTGCGCCGAATTTTGTGCGCACCCGAAAATGCAGGCCAGCCCTTTGACCAACAGCTTGAAAATCGCTCTTGCCCAGCTCAACCCGACCGTGGGTGCGCTGGAGCAGAACCTTGAGGCCGCCCTCGATGTGGTTGGGCAAGCTGAAGCAGCGGGCGCCGACCTGTTGATGTTCACCGAATTGTTTCTCACCGGCTATTTCCCCGAAGACCTGCTTTTCAAGCCGCAATTTGTTCGCGACGCCATGGAGTGTCTGCACCAGTTTGCGCGCGCGAGCAAAGGCAGCTCCCTGTCCATTCTGATGCCTGCGCTTTGGCAGGAAAACGAGGTTTTGTTCAACGCCGTGGTGCTGATTGAAGACGGTAAAATCCTCGACAAGCGCTTCAAGCACAAGCTGCCCAATGACGATGTGTTCTACGAAAAACGCTATTTTGAATCCGGTCCCATGCCACAGCCCATGAGCATCAAGGGTGTTTTGGTCGGTGTGCCCATTTGCGAAGATATCTGGAGTCCGCTTGTATGCAGTGTCTTGGCTGAGGCCGGGGCCGAGATTTTTCTCTGCCCCAACGGCTCGCCCTATTGGCGCAACAAGCAGGCATTACGATTTGAGGTCGCTCGTCAGCGCATCAGCGAAACCGGTTTGCCTTTGCTTTATCTCAATCAGGTGGGGGGGCAGGACGAACTGGTGTTTGACGGTGCCACATTTGGCATGGACCAAAACGGGAAACTGGTTTTTGAGGGGAAATCCTTTGAAGACGAACTGGTAATATCTACTTGGCAAAAGGGCGCTAAGGGCTGGGCCTGTGTTGAAGGGGCCATCACCAATCTGGTCTCCGTTGACGAAGCCCCCTGGCGCGCCTGCGTTCTTGGTTTGCGTGACTATATCCAAAAAAACGGGTTTAGCTCCGTTGTCCTGGGCCTTTCGGGAGGCATTGATTCCGCCATCGTTGCCGCCATAGCTGCGGACGCCCTTGGGCCTGAAAATGTGCACTGCCTGATGTTGCCCTATCGCTATACATCAGAGGAAAGTCTGGCAGACGCAAAGGAATGTGCCCAGCGGCTGGGGGTGCGCTATGATGTGGTGCCCATTGGCGACCCGGTTGAAGCGGTAAATGCTGACCTCTCGGAAATTTTTGAGGGGCTTGAGCCGGACGTGACCGAAGAAAATATCCAGTCACGTCTGCGCGGTGTTGTCCTGATGGCGGTTTCCAACAAGCTTGGCTCAATGCTTCTGACCACCGGTAACAAATCTGAACTGGCGGTGGGTTACGCCACCATCTACGGCGATATGAACGGCGGTTTTAATCCCATCAAGGATTTGCTGAAAATGCAGGCCTATCATCTGGCCGACTGGCGAAATTCTCATATGCCTGGCGACTGTCTGGGTAATTCGGGCAAGGTCATTCCTGACACGATTATCAACAAGGCCCCCAGCGCCGAATTGCGGCCCAACCAGACCGACCAGGACACCCTGCCCCCCTATCCGGTGCTCGACGCTCTTATTCAGGCGCTGGTGGAGGACGAGCTTTCGGTCGCCCAGATTGAGAACAAGGGTTTTGAGCGTGAGCTGGTCAAGCGCGTTGAAAAGCTGATTTATCTGGCTGAATACAAGCGCAAGCAGGCCGCTCCCGGCGTCAAGCTGACCAAAAAAGCCTTTGGTATCGGGCGCAAATATCCCATCACCAACGGCTACCGCGACAGGGGTATTGCCGAATGAAAACTGTCGTGCGCTTTGCGCCATCCCCCACCGGCCTCATTCATCTGGGCAACGCCAGGCCCGCCCTGTTCAACTGGCTCTATGCCAGAGCAACGGGCGGAAAATTCATCCTTCGTTTTGATGACACCGACCAGGAACGTTCAACCCGCGCCTTTGCCGACGCCATCGAAAAAGACCTCAATTGGCTGGGCATTCACCCCGACCGCACCGTGCGCCAGTCCGACCGGCTCGCGCTTTATGATGCGGCCCGTGACAGGCTGATCTCTGAGGGAAAACTTTATCCCTGTTATGAGACATCAGACGAGTTGAACCGCCGCCGTTCACGGGCCAGGGCATTGGGCCGTCCACCCATCTATGACCGCGCGGCGCTTGATTTGAGCGACGAGGACAGGAAGAAACTGGAAGAGGAGGGACGCAAACCCCATTGGCGCTTCAAGCTCAAGGGTAACCCGGTCCATTTTGATGATCTGGTGCGTGGAAGCCAGACCGTCAACACCGCCTCCATGTCCGACCCGGTTCTTGTTCGTGGCGATGGCAGCTATCTCTACACGCTGCCCTCGGTCGTTGACGACATTGATCTGGGGGTGAGCCACATCATTCGCGGGGAGGATCACATCTCCAATTCCGGGGTGCAGGTGGAAATATTTGAGGCGCTGGGTGCGACTGCGCCGACATTTGCCCACCACAATTTGCTCACCGATGCGCAGGGCAAGGGCCTGTCCAAACGCATTGGCTCCCTTGCCATTTCCGAACTGCGTGAACAGGGATTTGAGCCCATGGCCGTAGCGGCGATGGCTGTTCTGACCGGAACATCACAGCCGGTTGAACCCTATCATAGCCTTGATGATCTGGCGCAAAAGCTGGATTTTTCGATGATTTCCCACGGCGCAGCGCGCTATGACGAGGCCGAGCTTGAAGCCCTCAATGCACGGATTTTGCATCAGGGGCACTATGGTGACTATGCCGAGAGACTGGCAGAACTAGGCGTGAAAAACGAGCAGGTCTGGCTAGCCCTGAGGGGTAATATCACCCGCCTGCCACAGGTTGCCGAATGGCTTCCGTTGATTAACGGCCCCATCGTTCCAGAAATCGCAACGCAGGACCGTGACTTCATCACAAAAGCCGCTGAACTGTTGCCCCAAGAACCCTGGGATCAAAACACATGGCAGAGCTGGACCGGCACCCTGAAAGAGCAGACCGGGCGCAGGGGAAAAGCTTTGTTCCTGCCTCTGCGGCTGGCCCTGACCGGCCGTCCCGACGGCCCCGAACTCAAGAATCTTCTGCCCCTGTTGGGGCGTAAGGCGTGTCTGGACCGACTATCCTGACCACACGGCCATTCACCTCAACCGTCCTGAGTTCAGCGCTCAGCACTTCTGGTGCAAGGTGTTGCGACCCTGCAGACCGGGGCCTTGGGCGGGGCAGGGGGATCTGAACCACTTCAGCGACGCCCACAACCACAGGTTGATCGGCCCGGCGCGGGTCGCGCAGCGGCAGAGCAATGCTCAAATCATCAATAGTGATAAATGTGCGTGAACCCGCCTCCGAAGTAATGATGTCCACGGTGCCAAAACTCACCTGCGCCCGGCAGCTGTTGGCCCGGTCAAATGATTGGCGGTAGGCAAACGCGTTTGGCAGGGATGCGTAGGATTGCCCCGCAAGGTTCACCATATCCTTGGGCTCCTGCCCCGGATTGGAATAATAGTAGAGCTCTACATCAGCCCCCGGACACTGGGACTGGCACTGGATCGCATCGTTCTGCAGATAGTCCGGGACCGTTGAAAAGCTTACAGGCCAGTAATATCCGTCATTCTTGCGCACGCAGACCGAGCGCACGGTATTATAATTTTGAAACCCGCCGAATTCATCGCCGATAATATTCCCCGGGCCGACATTGTTGCCGCTCAGACTGTCAAACAATTGCTCAAAAAAGTTTCTCGGGCGCTGATTGGTCAGTACGTTGGCTTGTGAGTTTGCGCCCTGCTGTCGAGCCAGTTGCTGGACGAATTGTTCGCGTTGCCGAGCTAAATTCTGCCCGATGGAAATTCTTTCATGAAGGATTTCAAGATCGCGGCGTCCCCGGATAATATTGCGCGCCAGTGTGCGGCACTGCCGGTTCAAACGTTCACCATTGTTGAGCGCTGTCTGGCAGCCTGATGATCTGAACGTTCCCTCAAGGTTCTGCAACTGAGCACTCAGCGCATTGGCATTTTGCGTGTTTGTCTGCAGGTTCCTGAAATCACGATTGCGGTCGATGGAGCGTATGGTGTTGCTCAGTTGTGACACTGAATAGGTCTGCGCAACTGCCTCTAGTGGCGTGCCAACTCCAAGCAGGGCCGCGATCAGCGCCGGAGCAAAGACTAGCCGCATTCGTTTCTTAAGGCGCAACGATGTTTTAGACAGTGACATTCCGCTTGTCTCACTGAGGGCAGTACGAAGAATAAGGCGTCAATGTGCCTAAAAATTGTCAATTAACATAAAATATTAGGGAAGTTTCAGCGCACACTTGCGATCCGTGGTTAATAAATTATCAAGTAACTGAAATCGGCCAGGGGCGGTGCTCGGGAGATGGAAGAACAGGGCGGGCCATAATAGCTGCCACAAAATTTGTGCCCTTGATTTTACCGCTGATGCCAGCCATTGTGCTCACCATGAGAACCTCCAGCGCGCCTTGCATTATCGGAACCATCATTATTCGCTAACCATATCTGGTGGCGGCGCGGTTTTTTGTCTCAAATTCATGAACATAATCCAAGCCCGCCCCCGGCCACAAAAGCTGTTCGGGCAGGATCAAATTCATGAGTTCACCTATGCCGCAGATAAAACTCTTCAACACGCTGAGCAAATCCAAAGAGGATTTTGTGCCGCTGGATGCGAACAATGTGCGCATGTATGTGTGCGGACCCACGGTCTACGACTATGCCCACATCGGCAATGCCAGGCCCGCGATCGTTTTTGACGTTCTGTTCCGGCTCCTGCGCCATGTTTATGGCGAGAGCCATGTCACCTATGTGCGCAACATCACCGATGTTGATGACAAGATAAACGCTCGTGCCGTCCGCGACTTTCCACAAATGCCGCTCAATCAGGCTATCCGCCAGCTGACCAAAACCACCGAAGGGCAATATCAGACCGACATGAAGGCACTGGGATGCCTCGCGCCCAGCATCGAACCCCGCGCCACCGACAACATCGCCGAAATGGTGGAAATGATTGAGGTTCTGATAAAGAAAAAACACGCCTATGTCGCCGACGGTCATGTTCTTTTTGACGTCAAGAGTTTCAGAGACGGCGATGAGGTGCTTTACGGCAGGTTGGCCCGGCGCGCACTTGATGACATGATTGCCGGCGCGCGGGTGGAAGTTGCTCCCTATAAGCGCGGCCCCATGGATTTTGTGCTTTGGAAGCCATCGGCCAATGATGAGCCAGGCTGGCAAAGTCCGTGGGGGACCGGGCGTCCGGGCTGGCACATTGAATGCTCGGCCATGAGCAAGAAATATCTCGGGGAAACCTTCGACATTCACGGCGGGGGCATAGACCTTAGTTTTCCTCACCACGAGAACGAGCTGGCTCAATCCTGTTGTGCCAATAACACCGAGCAGATGGCGCAAGTCTGGATGCACAACGGTTTTTTGCAGATTGAAGGCGAGAAAATGTCCAAGTCCGAGGGCAATTTTTTCACCGTCGATGAGCTTCTGCACAGTGAGAAATTCGGCGGGCGGAAATGGCCCGGCGACGTGCTGCGCCTTGCCATGCTGATGACCCATTATCGGCAGCCGATTGATTTTTCTATTGCAAAGCTCGAGGAGGCCGCAAAACTTCTGACCCGCTGGAAAAAGTCCATGGCAGCGAAGGGTCTGAATTTCATTGAAGCCAACCGCAGTGAATATATGGAACTGGGTCCCTGCTCCAAAATGCTGGCAGCACTGGCCAACGATATGAACATGAGCGGTGTTCTGGCCGAATTGCACCGCCATGCCGGTGGCAAGAAGCTGCACAATGCAAAACGGCTGTATGGCTCGCTGAAACTGCTTGGTGTGATGGATTTTGATTCGATGCGGAACTGGCAGAGACATCAGGCGGACCTTGTTGAAACGAAAGGGCTCGACATCGCCCGCGTCGAAGCCAGCATTGCCTTGCGCCTGATGGCACTGAACGAAAAGGACTGGGCCGAGGCAGACCGTATCCGTGATGAGCTGGCCACCAAGAGTATCCAGCTTATGGATTACCAAGATCCAGAGACCGGCGAAAAGCGCACCAGATGGGAGGTCAGGCAATGAGTGAAGTCCTTACCGGAGGTTGCCAGTGCGGGGCGGTGCGCTACCGGGCCGAGAAACTGAATGACGATGCCCATATCTGCCACTGCCGTATGTGCCAGAAAGCGGTCGGCAATGCGTTTATTTCACTGGTCAGCGTTGAGTTCGACCAGTTCGCATGGACGCGCGGTACTACCGCTGAGTTCTTCAGTTCACAGAAGACGGCGCGCGGCTTCTGCGCCGAATGCGGAACGCCGCTCTACATGCGCGACGCGGACGATACAAAGATTTTTTTGACCGTCGGGACATTAGATGACCCCAACCGCGTTCCACCCAAACGACAGGTAGGCAACGAAGCCAGGCTGACCTGGTTTGCCGGGCTTCACCATCTGCCTGGAACGACGACGACCGAGGAAGATTGGCCCGTTGGGGCCAGGTCTGTTCGCCAGACCAACCACCAGCACCCTGACTACGACACCAAAGACTGGCCGCCAAAGGGCAAGCAAGATGACTGAAAAACAACGCCTCTACCTGTTTGACACCACCCTGCGCGATGGCGCCCAGACCACCGGCATCGAGTTTTCCATCGATGATAAAATCGCCGTGTCGGCCCTCATCGAGCGGCTGGGCGTTGATTATGTTGAGGGCGGCTATCCCGGAGCCAACCCGGTTGATACGGAGTTTTTTGCGCAAAACCGCACCAAAAATGCAACTTTCACCGCCTTTGGCATGACCAAAAGGGCCGGACGCTCGGTTCAAAACGACCCCGGCCTGCAGGCGCTGCTCGGCGCTTCGTCTGATGCCATCTGTTTTGTTGCCAAGGCCTGGGACCATCAGGTCAAGATGGCCATGGGCATTGAACTGGAGGAAAATCTTGCCTCAATTTCCCAAAGTATTGAGGCGACCATAAAGGCCGGTAAAGAGCCGCTGCTCGACTGCGAGCATTTTTTTGATGGCTACAAGGCCAACCCTTCCTATGCCCTTGATTGTGTCAGAACCGCGCTTGATTCCGGTGCGCGCTGGATTGTGCTGTGTGACACCAATGGCGGCACGCTTCCCGGAGAAGTCACAGACATCATTGCCCAGGTGCTCAAAGTCTGTCCCGGCGACAGGCTGGGCATCCACGCCCACGATGATACCGGCCACGCGGTCGCCAACTCCCTTGCAGCCATCAACGCCGGAGTGCGCCAGATACAAGGCACCCTCAATGGTATCGGGGAGCGCTGTGGCAATGCTTCGCTGGCCACCATCATCCCCACATTAAAACTCAAACCCGCCTTTGCCAACCGCTTCGAAATCGGAGTGAGCGACAAACAACTGGCCGAACTCACCCATATTTCGCGCGCCTTTGATGATTTGCTCAACCGTGCGCCAGACCGGCAGGCCCCTTATGTGGGGGCATCCGCCTTTGCCACCAAGGCGGGCATTCATGCTTCTGCCCTGGCAAAAGATCCCGCTTCCTATGAGCATGTGGACCCGGGAAAAGTCGGCAATCAGCGCGCGGTGATGGTTTCCCAACAGGCGGGGAAATCCAACCTGCTGACGGTGCTCAAACGCCACAATATCGAGATTGAAAAGTCCGACCCCCGCCTTGACGGTCTGCTGCGTGAGGTCAAGGAACGCGAGGCGCGCGGCTATTCCTATGACGGGGCTGACGCCTCGTTTGCGCTTCTTGCGCGTCGCACCCTTGGATTGTTGCCTAATTTCTTCGACGTTGAGAGCTATCGCACCTCCATTGAGCGGCGTCACAACGCGCGGGGGGAAAAAGTCACTGTGTCCGAAGCCGTCGTCAAAATCCGCATTGACGGACAATTGTTGATGTCCGTTGCCGAGGGCAACGGACCCGTCAATGCCCTTGACCTGGCCATGCGCAAGGACCTGGGAAAATATTCTGCCCGCATAAGTGATCTCGAACTGGTTGATTTCAAGGTGCGTATCCTTGACGGTGGCACGGGCGCTGTCACCCGTGTGCTGGTCGAAAGCCGGGACGGGGAGGGGGAGCGCTGGTATACAATCGGTGTTTCTGCCAATATCATAGATGCATCATTCGAGGCTCTCTTTGAGTCAATCAATTACAAGCTGGTCAAAACCGCCTGAGCGCGAAGGCCGTAAAAAAACAACAAGGCTCTAAAATGAGCCAGCATGGAGGCAACACTGGTCCAGTCATCCAACAAGAGAACACTCATCGTCACCCTGGGTGCGGTTCTGGCCACGGTTGTGGTTTTTGGCGGGGTATTTCTTGGCCCCAACATTGTTCAATGTGTCCAGTCTGAGGATGGTTTTGGCGCTTGTCTGAGTACGGCCCTTGTTGAGCGTGGCTTGATTGATAAGAATGAAGGGGAGTTTGTTGCACAGGATGAGAGTTTAGAGCCAGCGCCTGAAGCGGGCACGAGCAGCGACAATATAGCGGCAACAGATACAGTTGAGGACGCAAGCAATCCGCCGATCGGGGCACGGGTGGAGCCTGACGGTGCGACCATTCTGGTGGGAACTGCGGATGCAAATGCAGTGGTTCAGCTGTTTGCCAATGGCAAGCCTCTGGGCCAGACAACAGCAGACTCCGTTGGCGATTGGATATTCATTCCTGACAATCCCATTACCCCCGGCGGGGTTGAAATCACTGTGGGCACTATGGAAGCTGAAGGCGAGCTCACTTTTCTGGATGACACCCTCGTCGTGGTGATTCAGGAGGACCTGACCAGCGAGCCGCTTGTGGTTGCAGGAAAGGCGGGAGAAACCAGCGACATTCTGGAGGACCTTTTTGGCCCTGATGCAAATGTTCCGGCGCTGGATACTTCTGCCATAGAGGTGGCACAAACTGCCTCGCCTGATGAGGAGACCGCTGTCGAACCGCCGCTTGAAGTCGCGGCTCTGGAGAGTGCGCCCGAAATACCTGCGGTTGAAGAAGGAGCGCCCCTGCTTCCCGAGGCCGGAGCAAGCCAGCAAACTGATGGCCAGAGCGTTCCTGAAGTCACCGCTCAGAATGCCGCGCCCCGAGCTGCAGAAACTGAACCAGCTCCAACTGAAGATGTTGTTGAAGAAGAAGCTGCAACTGAACAATTGTCCACCGAAGTTTCAACGACTGAGCAGCAGGGAGACATCCCTTTAACGGCCAGCGGGGGAACGGTTGAAGAACCTGCAACTGCTCCAACTCTGGAACCCGCCAACGAGCCGGTGCCGGAGGCACAAGAGCCGGTCGCAATGACACCCCAGTCCGCTGAGGCCCAGCCAGCACAGGTCGTACCAGTGCCAGCCGAAGTCGAACAGGTCGATCAGCAGCCTGCCGATAATGCAAACGGCGAGCCGCTGGCTGAAGATGCTCCTCTTGAAGTTGCCGCCATCAGCCCTGAGCAACTCATTGTCGAAACACCTACAGCTTTTGTTCCTCCCAGCATTGACGCCATCGAAATCGAGGCCGGGCGCAACTATATCGCGGGCAGCGGCCAGAACGGTGCCACCGTGCGCCTTTACGTTGACAATGTGCATGTGGGCGACAGTGTTGTGCAGGGCGGGCGCTGGCTGGTCGAAGCTGAAAACATCCTGACCAAGCCGAGCCAGAGAATCCGTGCCGACATGCTGGTCGCCAACACCGGACAGGTCGCCGCCCGCTCGGAAATCAACTTCGTCATCGAGAAGCCAGACCCCGTTTCTGTCGCGCAGGCCCAGCGGGCCGCACCGGGTGAAACCCCGCCCCCCGCCCCTGTGGCGGATATTGTGCTTTCCGCCGAGCAACTGGCCCCGGCGGTGTTGCCCACCAGCGCCCCGCCTGTGGA